>QWCM01000004.1_pt1 | contig 154967 bp, 148 predicted proteins | sample 1972641 | NCBI WGS metagenome assembly QWCM01 (sample SAMN09866708, study PRJNA288562) | Human vaginal metagenome isolate term1_vaginal, whole genome shotgun... | isolation source: vagina | host: Homo sapiens | place: USA: California
TTCAAACCAATCATACGAGAAAGGAACTCCTTTTTCTAATGTTTTAGGAAATTAAATTAAGGAATAATTCATCCTTACACAAACTATTTTACGGTCTCGCTTATTTGAGTAGTAAGTATTAGCAATTAATAAAATTTCAAGTTTACTAATAGTAAAATATTTATAGATATCAGAAGAACTTTTGCTTGGTTAAAGTTGATATAGGAGGAGTTTTATGACGGATGCGAGAGTAGTGAAAACAAAGCAAAAGCTTTATCGGGCGATGGGTGAATTGCTTGAAAAGAAAAGCTTTGATGAAATTACCGTAATTGACTTAGCTCAACAAGCACATACGACAAGAAAAACCTTTTATAGTCATTATCAAGACAAGATTGAATTAATTGAAGAATATGAGAATCAAATCTTTATTAAGCTTTCTGAATTACAAGCAGGCTACAAATTTATGGATAAAGCATATATTACAACTTACTTTAGACATATTGGTAATCAGGATTTGTTATTAAAGGGCTTGCTCTCATATAACGGTTCTCTTGAAATGCAAAATCTTTTTAAAGAAGGAATGTATCAAGAAGCCCAGAAGTTATTGGCTTTAAAAATTAGAGACAAGACTAAACTAAATTATGCTGCTTTGATTTTTGCTAATGGTTTATTTGGAGTAACTCAATATTGGCTGATGAATGGAAAAAAAGAAAAGCCTGAGAAAATGGCAGATATTATTATTCATTTGGGAATGTTACCAGGGGCAATTTTTGAAGAAAATCATCGTGATTTAAGTTAAGATATTTTGAATTAATTACACTCACGTTGAGATTTTTTGCGTAATTTTATATTATATATTGATGAATTTGATTAATGACGGTAGTATTGAAGGTATTTAAATGAGTTTAAAAATTATCCCAGTTAAAAAAAGTGAACGAGCGTTACATTATTTGGTAAATTTGTCATGTGAAGCCTTTGAGGCTACTTTTTCCCCGTACTATGATAAAGGGGAGATAGATGCTTATCTTGATTTGGCATATAATCCTGCAATTTTGAGAGATGAACTTTCATCTGACAGTTCAAGATTTTATTTTATCGAAGTTGATGGCGAAAAGGCAGGCTATTTCAAGGTAAATTGGGATGAATCAGTAACTAATAAAAACTATATTGGTGACTTTGAACTTCAAAGATTATATTTATTACCCAAATATCAAAAGCAGGGCTTAGGCCAGAAAGCAATGGATGTTGTTTTAAATCTAGCCCAAGAATTAAAAAAACAAAAAGTATGGCTAGAAGTTTGGGAAGAGAATAAAGTCGCCCTGAAATTTTTTGAAGAAAATGGTTTTGAAGCTGTTGGCGATAATGCCTTTCCTTTGGGACAATATGCCGCTCAAACTGTTAAAGTATTAAAAAAGGATCTATAGTCGCTCATTTGAGCGATTTTTTTATTTGTTATAATAATGCTATGTAAAGGAGAAAAGAAAATGGATTTTTATTCACTTGATTATATTCAAAACCAAGAAAGTTTTAATTCTAGCTTGATTATGGGCTCAATCATTATTTCAGTTATCCTACTTATCTGGGCAGTTATTTTTTATTTTAGACACAATTATGATATAAAATATCGCGATATTGCGCTTATTTTTGGCTTATTTATTTCTATTCAAGTTTTTCGTCAAGTAGAAAATTATAATCAATCTAAACAACAAGGAAATAAGACTTCACAAATGGCACCATTTATAAAATCCGTTGCTCGAGAAAAAAATGTTAAAACTAAGGATGTATATGTTAATTCTTCTCAATTTGCTGATGGAATTATTGTTAAGATTAAAGGAAAGTTTTATCGCGTGACCTTATCTTCAGATGCTTCAAATTATACTTTGAATAGAACGCATTTAATTTCCGAACAAGTAAAATATCATAAATAGGAGGAAACGATGGATTATACTGCAGTTGGTGTAAAGTTTGTAATTGGAATTTTATGCTTAATTTTACAAATTAATTTATTTGGTAAGAAAAATTTAGCTCCTTCATCTCCGATTGACCAAATTCAAAATTTTGTACTTGGGGGAATTATAGGTGGGATAATCTATAATGAATCAATAACTATCATACAATTTTTGATTATTTTATTGATTTGGACTTTGATTGTTTTCATCATTTATGTTTTAAAATCTCGTTTACGTTGGGCTAGAATTTTAATAGATGGCCAGCCATTTAATATTATTAAGAATGGTCAAATTCAAGTTAAAACATGCGTTAAAAATGGAATAACTGCTAATGAAATTATGATGCGTTTACGTGCTAATGGAATAAATGATACTAGTCAGGTGAAGAGTGCATTTGTTGATGCTAATGGACAATTCGTGGTAATTGAAAATAATGAAAGCAATGTAAAGTTTCCTGTAATTAACGATGGCCAAATAAATCATGATGTTTTAGATTTGATTCATAAAGACGAGGATTGGCTAAACGAACAACTTCATCAAAAGGGAATTAATAATGCAATGGACGTTTATTTAGCTGAATATATTCGAGGACGTTTACGCATAGTTAATTATCCTAAGTAAAAAGGCAAGCCTTTCTGATATGAACCCTAAAATTAGGACATATTAAATAGCTTTCTTTAAGACCATACTTCGATATTCTTTCGGAGTATGGTTTTTTAGTACCGTTTTTATTCTTTTGTGATTGTAATATTCAATATAATCTCTAATAGCCTGTTCTAGTTCATCTAGATTCTTGAAATTTTTCTCAAAACCATAGAACATTTCTCTTTTAAGAATACCAAAGAAACCTTCCATTAATCCATCATCTAAAGAATTCCCTTTACGTGACATACTTTGAATAACACCATGGTTCTCAAGCCATGATTGAAATGTTTTGTGCTGATATTGCCAGCCTTGATCAGTATGAAAAATTAATCCATTAAGTGCTGGATGCTTTTGATAAGAATCTTCTAACATATCCATTACTTGTTTCAACACCGGATGACGACTGATAGTATATGAAATTATTTCTTGAGTACAACCATCAATAATTGGAGAAAGATATAGTTTTTCTCCATCCAAGTGAAATTCAGTTATATCTGAATACCACTTTCTATCTGGAAGAATAGAATAAAAATTTCGATTAATTAAATTAGGCTTAATTGGTCCTTTAGTTCCTCTATAGCTGGAATACTTAGCTCTACGTTTAAGAGTAAGACCGAATAAATGCATTTTAGTCATTAAGCGTTTTTACTTTCTTATGATTGATTTTTAAGCCTTCTCGTCTTAATTGTGCTGTAATTCTTCTATAACCGTAACGATGTTTGTGTTCTTCAAAAATATCTTTAATTCTCTGCATAATGTCTCTATTCTTCTCATCTTTATCTATTTTGTTGATGGTGTAGTAATAATTACTACGAGATAGATGAGGGAGGTCAGGATTAGAATTGATAGTTTCAAGGATAAAATCTACGGTTACATGTAATTCTCGCCTTAGTTCAGTAACCGCTGAAGCTAATTCTTGGGCTTCTGGTTTTTGAGCTTTTCGGCCACTAAGGCATCTAATTTTTTTATATATTCTATTTGTATAGTAAGTTTCAAGTTCTCTTTTTTTTGCTTGCGAAGTTGTTCTTGAAGCTTGCGAATTGTTTGATCTTTCTTGTCCATTAGAAGATGGTTTACCTTTCTTATGATTAATCACATTATACCCATCTTCTTTATATTTGCGAATCCAATTATGAAGCATTCCACTATTGGGAAGAGCAAGATCTAAAGAGATTAAATCTACAAGTTCTTTACCTGATAACGCTCGCTTAATAGCAGCTTCCTTAAATTCAACTGAATACTTAGTATAAGGAACCTCAAGTACTCTTAAGCTATATTTATCTATAAGTCGAACTAGATAACTTATGTTTGAATTATTTTTAATATTGTATTCTTTAGCTAGTTGATTACATGAAATACCATAATATTTCCATTTATTGTAGATATCAATTTTGTCTTGTTTAGATAATTTAGTCATAATAAAACCCCGAAATTCATGTCCGAATTTCGGGGTTCATATCATTCTAAGGCTTGCCTTTTTCAATATTAAAATTTCATTGCGTTTAAAAAGTCTTGTATTCTCCGATTCTTATTTTCAAAAAATTCTTTAGACTCTCCGTCAAAAATGACTTGTCCGTTTTCTAAAAAGATAACTTTATCAGCTACTTTACGAGCAAAATCCATGTTATGTGTTACTACAATCATAGATTTATCTTCCATAGCTAATTTTTGGATTAGGTGTAAAATTTGGGCTTCAAGTTCTGGATCTAGTGCGCTTGTTGGCTCATCAAATAAAATATAGCTAGGCTTTAAAGCAAGAGCTCGAGCAATTGATACACGTTGTTGTTGTCCGCCAGATAACTCAGATGGATAGCGATTTTCAAAACCAGCCAAGCCAACTTCAGCTAGTAGCTTTTTGCCTTCTTCAATGGCTTGTTCCTTATTCTCATTTTTTGCTTGAGTAGGTCCTTCAATTATATTTTCCATAATGGTCATGTGTGGAAATAGACTCCAACTTTGGAAAACCATGGCACTTTTTCGTCGTAATTGTAAAATTTCAGAATTTGATAAATTACTTTCGTAGTTAAGTTTTAGATTATCTAATTCTATTGAGCCACTTTCAGGTTGGTCTAATAAGTTTATTGAACGAAGTAAGGTAGATTTACCAGCACCACTTGGGCCTAAAATAACAGTAGTCTTATTTTTTGGAAAAACCACATTAATATCATCTAGAACTTTATGATTTTCATAACTCTTATTTAAGTGTGTGAGTTTAAGCATTATTTCACCTCAAATCTTTTTTCAAGATATAACTGTAGTAAGGAAAGTAGAGAACAAAAGATTGCGTAGATTATAGCTACAATTGAGTACATAAGCATTGGTTGATAGTTATGAGAGGCGATTTCTTGGCTGACCATAAACATTTCTACTAAGGTAATCGAGCTAGCTAAAGATGTGTCTTTTACTAAGCCGATAAATGAATTGGATAAAGGTGGGATGGCAATTCTTATGGCTTGAGGGAAGATTACTCTACTTAGAACTTTGTGATAAGGTAAGCCAATTGAATAAGCTGCTTCCCACTGATCTTGAGGAACTGCCAAGATAGATGCTCGGATTGTTTCAGAAGCATACGCACCAGTATTTAAAGAAAAGGTCAATATACCAGCAGTCCAAGCACCTAGTTGAATACCAATACTAGGTAAGCCATAAAAGACTATAAATAGTTGAACCAATAAAGGAGTAGAGCGGAAGAGCCAAACATAAAAGGTAAAAAAAGCTTTTAAAAAATGCCAAAAGCCTTTCTTTAGAGGATTACCTTTTGGTGTAGACATTCTAATTAGGGCAGTAATAGATGCAATTATAATTCCTAATATAAAAGAAATGATTGCAATTGGAATTGTATATTTTAATCCAGCAATTAATATTTCTGGGACACTTGTTTTAATAATTTCCCACATAATTAATCCTTTCTATTTTTTTGTTATATCAGCAGCAAAATATTTCTTAGATAATTTAGTAAGAGTACCATCTTTTCTTAAAGATTTAAGTGCATTATTAATCTTGGTTTGTAAGTTTGAATTATCTTTGTTAAGCATGATAGCGACAGGTTGAGTTGGGATATCTGTATCAGATGCTTGTAGATATTTTAAGTCTGATACTTTTTGTGTCTTTTTAAAATATAGGAACGATTCTTTTGAATTCATAGCGCTAGTTACTCTTTTTTGGCGAACCAACTCCATAGCAGTAGAGAAATCGGGAGAAGAAATATTTTCTCCACCAAATTTTCTAACTAAATCAGCGTTGGCAGTTCCTGTTGCAGCAGCTACTTTTTCTCCTCTAATATCAGTTATTTTTTTAATTTTACTGTTGTCGCTACGCATAATTAATACTGATCTAGAATATAAATAAGGAGTTGAAAAAGCGTAAGCCTTTTTTCTTTCTGGAGTTACTGCAATATCGTTAATTACTACGTCAAATTTTTTAGCACCTAATCCAGCAATTAGAGAATCCCATTTAGTAGGCACGAATTTAATTTTATAACCCATCTTTTTTGTTAAGGCTTTAGCCATTTCAACTTCAAAGCCAGTTAACTTACCATTTTCCAGGTGGGAAAATGGCCCATATCCAAAAGGATTAAGTCCAACTATTAGAGTATTTTTAGTTAATGTATCACTTTTAGCATTTTTCTGATTACTGCATGCTACTACGCCAACAGATAATAACATTAGAAGTACAGTCATAAAAATATTCTTAATTTTTTTCATAAATTGTCTCCCTTAAAATTACCAACTTTTTGTTAGAAGCTCTTTTAATAATTTATCATCTTACAAAAAGTAAGTCAAATAGATTACTTAACAAAAAAACTCTGAAATACTAAAGTATTCCAGAGTTTTTTGCTAGTTATTATTTTTTAGTGATGTCACCATCAAAGTATTTCTTAGAAAGTTGAGATAAAGTGCCATCTTCTTTCAAAGTATTAAGTGCTTTATTAATTTTCTTTTGTAATGAACTATTTCCTTTAGCCATCATAATGCCAATCTCTTGTGCAGCGATTTGACTTGATGGCACTTCCATATATTTTAAATCAGTTACGTGTTGACTCTTTTGATAGTACAGGAATGCTTCTTTAGAATTCATCGCTGCAACTACACGATTTTGGCGAATTAATTCCATAGCTGTTGAGAAATCAGTAGAAGATACATTTTGTCCTCCAAATTTCTTTACATTATCGGCATTGGCTGTACCTGTAGCCGCAGCAATTTTCAAACCTTTAATATCTTTAGCACTCTTAATAGTATTATTAGTCTTCTTCATGATTAAAGCTGATTTTGAATAAATGTATGGAGTTGAAAAAGCGTATGCTTTTTTACGTTCAGGCGTCATTGCAATATCGTTGATAACAATATCAAACTTCTTGGCACCTAACCCTGCAATAAGTGAATCCCACTTAGTAGGAACAAATTTAATTTTATAGCCAGCTTTCTTAGCTACCGCTTTTGCTAAATCTACTTCAAACCCAGTTAACTTTCCATTTTCGCGGTAAGCATATGGCGCATATGTTCCTTCAAGTCCAACAGTTAAAGTACCCTTATGTAAGACTTCGCTACTTGATGATTTTTGGTTGCTGCATGCTACTAGCCCCACACTAATAGCAATCAACCCAGCAAATAAACTTATTTTTTTAAACCAACTCATGGCAAATCCTCCTCATAAAATTACTAACTTTTTGTTAGTGCTTATTGATTAATAATTTACCATCTTACAAAAAGTAAGTCAATGCATTTACTTGTTTTTATTATGACCTGCCAAACCATATAGAAATAATTCACCATATTCATTGATGTTTTTCTTAACTTCGTTGTGGTCAAGCTTAAAAATTAAAGATAAAAATTTGCAAATTTGCTCATCTGAAGCAGATGCGTGTATAAAGCCATCTTGCCGACCAGCTTCAACTATTTTTATCCAACTATTGTTTATTCTTTGGTTTATATATACTGCTAATTTTTTGTCAGAATTTATATAATTAGAAAAGTCTATGAAAGCGGTAGTTCCGTAGATTTTCTCAAAGGTTTCCTTAAAACTTAAACGATGTAATTTTTCGAAAAAAGTTAGATTTTCATTATTTAGTTGTGAATATGCATAGTTGATGACTTCATCAATAACTTCCCTACAAACGATTTGAATAAGATCATTTTTATCGTAAAAGTATTTATACATTGTTACATAAGAAATTCCTGATACAGTACTAATATCACGTACGTTTGTAGCACTGATACCTTTTCTTAAAAATAATTTTTTAGCTGCTGCAATAATTTTTTGACGATTTAGTTCTTTTTTTCTTTCTCGGCGTATTTTGAACACGACCTTTCTTACATCAAATAATATCATAAAAGTTAAATATAACGACAAATTATTTAACTTTATTGACAGGAAAGCTATATCTATATTAATATTGGTAAAAATTAAGCATTCGAGTTTAACTTATCGGGGAGGTTATAATGGCATTTTTGGAGCTAAAGAATATTTATAAATCTTATTTCCTCGGAAAAGAAGAATTTCCAGTTCTCAAGGGAATAAATTTAGATTTTGAATTGGGAGATTTTGTCTCAATTCTTGGTGAATCTGGTGGTGGTAAGTCCACATTAATGAATATTATCGGTGGACTAGATTGGGCTTTTAAAGGTGAGGTTGTATTAGCTGGGCAAAGGTTAAATCATAGTAAAGAAACCAGTTTAAATAAATATCGTCGAGAAACAGTTGGTTATATTTACCAGAGTTATAACTTAATTCCGCATTTAAATGTTTTGGACAATGTTTCATTAGCTCTAGATATGACAACTCTAAGTGTCAATGAAAGAAAACAACGGGCTTTTGATTTACTAAAGCAAGTTGGACTAGAGGACCATGTTAAAAAATATCCTAAACAATTATCCGGGGGACAAAAACAGCGTGTTGCAATTGCTAGAGCATTAGCAAATGATCCACAAGTAATTATTGCGGATGAGCCAACAGGTGCACTTGACTCTCAAAATACTGAAGAAGTATTAACACTTTTGAATCAAATAGCTGCTGAGGGTAGATTAGTTATTGCAGTCACTCACTCGCAACATGTAGCTGACTCTGGAACCAGAATAGTTCGCTTGGCTGATGGAAAAATTATTTCAGATGAGCGTTTAAAACCAGCATATAAAGCTAAAGTTCAGAGAAAGTTACATTCGAAAAAGTTACCTTTGTTAACTAGTGTAAGAAATGCCTTTAAACATTTTAAATATCACTTTAAGAGAAACTTATTAATAATTATTGGTACAGCCGTAGGACTTTTTAGCGTTATTACTTTTAATGGACTAGGTACAGGTGTTAAAGGCTACGTAAATCAGCAGGTTAATAGTTTAGTTAATCCGAAGCAAGTGTTGGTTACTCCATATGTCAAATCTAATAATAAGCAGCAAGATACATATGTTAATTTAGCTACAAGAGATAAAAAAATTAGTGCTTTTTCAAAGAAAGATATCAATACTTTAAAGAGAGTAAAAGATGTAACAAAAGTTGAAAAAATTTATACTCTTTCAAATGTTGCGATTAGTTTTAACAAAAAAGATACTAATATCTCTACTGTGACTAATTGGACTAGTATTTTAAATACTTCAAGCATTAAAAAGGGAAGGATGCCTAAAACCGGAGAAATAGTTATCGATAAAAAAGATGTTGCTAAGAGTCTGACAAATCAGCCGAATTCTTTAATTGGAAAGAAAATTACTTTGACATATACGGGATTAAATAAATTAGGTCAAAAGGCTGTAGCGACAGTTAAAGTAAAAGTAGTCGGCTTAACTGAAAGTAGCGGTACAAGTCAGATTAATGCCGTTGGAGGTAGTACTATTGTAGATGCTTTGAAAGCTGTTAATATGTCAACTAATGTTGCCGCATTAGGTGTCAGTGCAAAGAGTATGAATGCTGCTAAAAGCGTAGCTAAAAGAATTAATGAGGCTAAAGTTAATAGGAAATTGAGATTTACTGCTACTGCAGTATCATCAATTCTTGATAGAATTGAAACATATATTAGTTTGATTACTAATGTTTTAGCAGGGATTGCGGGAATTTCATTATTAGTATCTGCTTTAATGATTATTGTGACAATGTATATGTCAGTTTCTGATCGAACTAAAGAGATTGGAATCTTGCGGGCATTAGGTGAAAGTAAAGGAGATATTCGCCGTCTTTTTACTAGTGAATCTATTTTATTAGGAATATTTAGTGCGACATTTGCAACAATTATTGCTTTAATCGTTCAAACTTTAGCAAATTCTGCCTTATCTAAAATTGCACATTATTCATTTATTCAAATTAGTGCTGGCAATATCATTTCTGCCTTTGTAATTTCAATTATTATTTCTTTATTAGCTGCAATTTTACCTGCACGTCATGCAGCAAGTTTAAATCCAATTGATGCTTTAGCAGGAGAATAGGATAAATAAAAAAACTCACCATTGGTGAGTTTTTTTAATCTTTATTAACATATCTTGGATTAGTTTCAGGAGCAACAAAATAACAAATTACTGTACCTAGTAGCAAGACCACGCCACAAATAGCCATTGTTACATATGAACCATATGCACTAACAACAACAGGAAGTAAGAATGTTCCTAATGCTGCGCCAATTCTACTCATAGCGATGACAAAACCAACACCAGTACCACGAAGTTTAATATCAAATAATTCAGATGTATAAGGGAAATCTAACAATACAGATGCCGTTAAAATAACTGCTAAAAGTGTAAAGATTGTTATTTCGATAATTGAATTAATTGATTTTCCAAAAGCTAAAATGAATAAGCAAAGGCTGGAAATTGAAAAAGTAACAATTAAAAAGCTTCTTCTACGATATATATTAAAGAAATAAATACCAATTGCAGGTCCCGCAACAGTAGCAATATTGTAAAATAAACCAGCTAGGTATGTATCTGTTACATCCATACTCTTTAATAGAATTGGTAAGAAAATATTAATTCCGAAGAATGCAAAAGATTGAGTAGCATAAAAGGCAGTTCCAGCTAAAGTTTGACGCCAGTAATCTTTGGAAAAAAGAGTCATCCAGTTAATACTTGGATCTTCTTCAAGCTCAACTAAATGCTTGGGTAAACCCCATTCTTTTCCTAATCTTTCCTGAATTAATTCAGTTGCTGATTCATTTTGATTATGACTTGCTAGCCATGAAGGGGATGCTGGGAGGCGAATGAAGCTACGGTTAAGTGCAGCAATTAAACCAAAGACTGCACTTGAAGCTAGGAGTAAGCGCCAGTCACTAACATAATGTCCTGTCACATAAGCAATTAAAAGCCCCAATGTCCAGTAAAATAATAAGTGACTCTGCTTTGCAGCTGCATCTTTAGTAGGTAGCCATTCAACCATTAAGGCATTTCCGACTGTGTAATCAACTGCAATCATTAATCCAATTAACAATCTAAGAACTAATAAAAGCCATACGTTAGTTGTAAAGTATTGCAATAAAGATAAAATGGTAAAAATATACATATTACTCATTAGTATATGTTTTCTACCAAATCTATCAGCTAATTGCCCCATGAAGAAGCTGCCGATTAATCCGATTAAACTTGCAGCTCCAAGTAAACCTAAGAGAAAGTTATTGATGCCTAGCTGATGTTGCCCGTTTCCAAAAGCAATTCCGGCCACATTAAGAGCGTAAGCACAGGCAATCTGTCCAATGTTCATTGCCCAATAAATTTGTGAATGCACCTTAGAGAAAGGTGCATCTTTGTAATTCTTAGTTTGAGTCATTAAGGATTATCCTTTCAAATTAAATTCGCACAATAAAAATAATACCATGATTGGTCTAATAAAAAAATAGCCATCTATCGGTGACTATTTTTCGTTATTATGTGATTGGTTTAATTGTTTTTATTTCCTTGCTTAACGAACTTAGGATTAGTTTCAGGAGCGGTGAAAAGACAGATAATTGTCCCAATTAGTAAAATAACTCCGCAGACACATAAAGTAACGTAAGCGCCAGCAAGATTAACAATGATTGGTAACAAGAATGTACCAGCAGCTGCCCCAACACGACTCATCATAATAACAAAACCAACACCTGTTGCTCTAATGCGAAGGTCAAATAGTTCTGTAGTATATGTAAAGTCAAGTAATAATGAAGCTGAAAGTACAATTGAGAAAACAGTAAATACCAATAAAGTTAATACTGATGGTAATTTTGGTAATAAAGCTAAAATGAAGAGACAAATGATTGGAATTGTAAAAGTTAAGATTAAAAAGCTTCGTCTGCTCATTTTATTAAACAACCAAATCCCAATTGCTGTTCCGACAATAATTGCTGAATTGTAAAGTAAGCCAGACAAGAAAGCATTATTCATATGCATATTCTTCAATAGAATTGGCAAGAAAATACTAATTCCGAAAAATGCAAAAGCCTGAGTTGCATAAAAGGCAGTCCCAGTTAAAGTTGACTTCCAATACTTCTTTCCAAATAATTCAGCTGTTGAAGCATCAGATTTCTTTCTAATACGTAGTAAGTTCTTAGGTAAGCCCCATTTTTTACCAAGATTCTTTTGGATAACTTTCTGAGCTTGGCGATGTTCACCATGACTAGCAAGCCATGAAGGAGAGTGGGGAATTTGTACAACGCTTCGGTAGATTGCAGCAATCAATCCTAAAACTGCAGAAGAACAGAGCATAAGTCGCCAATTACTAATAAATTGACTGGCTAAAAATGAAAGTCCAAATCCATATGCCCAATATAGTAGCAAGTTACTTTGTCTTTTTGCACCATCTTTAGTAGGTAGCCATTCAACTAAGATTGAATTACCAACTGTATAATCGATGGCAATCATTAATCCGATTCCGACTCTGAGAATGAATAGTAAGAGTAAGTTGCTAGTAAAGAATTGCAAAATAGATAAGATTGTGTAGATATACATATTAGCCATCAAAAGATGTTTCCGGCCAAAGCGGTCAGAAATTCGTCCCATGATAAAGCTTCCTGCTAAACCAATCAATGATCCAGCACCTAATAAACCTAACCAAGTATCATTAATATTCAAAGCGAGCTTAGCATGGTTAAAGGCACTACCTGCAATACCTAAAGCATAAGCACAAGCGATTTGGCCTAAGACTAATGCCCAATATAGTTGTGCATGGACATCAGAAAAAGGAGCTTTTTTATAATTCTTACGCTTATAAAAAATATTTTTCTTTTGTTTTCGTCGAATTTCCTTTTTATCTTGTTTATTTGGTTCACCCATGTGTGGATGCAACATCCTTTCTAGAATTTGTTTTTTATTGAAACCAATATTATTATGATAGCATAAAAGATAAGTTATCTTAAATAATATGCTATACTAAGGCTATAGTTAAATATTAGTATTAATTTATGTCACTAGGGGAGCTAGTAGCTGAGAGACTTAGGTCGACCCTTTGAACCTGAACTGGGTAATGCCAGCGCGAGGAAAGTGGATTAAATCAAAATTAACCCTCCTTTTGACTAAGTTAAAAGGAGGATTTTTATGTTTAAAAAGAAGTCAAATTGGGATATTCAAGCAATTATTCTGGTAAGTTTAATCGGGCTAATAATGGGAGTAATTTATACTTATGGATTTAATTTAATTTACAATCTGGCCAAAGCAGTATTACTTCCTACTGGTTATGCACAATTAACTGATACTTTGATGAGTGGGTTATGGTACATGGCTGCACCATTAGTTATTTACTTTGTCCCAGCAAAAGGGAGCGCTACGTTAGGCGAAACTTTAGCTGCTCTTGGTGAGATGCTTGTAGGAGGACAATGGGGAGTAATTACAATTTTAGCTGGTTTTGTCCAAGGTTTTGGAAATGAAATAGGCTTTTTAACAGCTAAAAGTAGAAAGAATTTCTCTTGGGTAGCTGTTTTGTTAGGAGCTACTGGTGCTCATTTTACTGGCTTTTTCTTAACATATACCTTATATGGCTGGTACAAATATAACCTGAATTTACAAATTTTGATGTTTTTTACCGGTTGGGTAAGTAGTTTATTTTTTGATGGTATATTGGTTAAACTAATTTGCAATCGTTTTGAAAAAGCTTTTTTTAAAAAATAAACAAAAGCTACTAATAAGTTTCGGAGCTTCAAATTATATCTTTTTTAATACTTTACCGAGTGCTAAAATGTATAGTATCATATATAAATTTTTAGAAATAATTTGAACCGAGGGATTTTATGAGTGAAAAGAAGAAAAAGATAACCTTAATTGGGTTAATCTTGATGATTTTCTCTTCAATTTATGGTTATAGTAACTCATTAACAGCATTTTATCAGATGGGCTACTCAAGTATTATTTGGTATGTATTGACAGCTGTACTATTCTTCCTGCCATCTGCTTTGATGTTTGCAGAATATGGTGCTTCATTTAAAGCAGCTAAGGGTGGGATTTTTTCTTGGCTACGTGGCTCAATTGGTGAAAAGCCAGCTTTTGTTGGGACCTTTATTTGGTTAGCTGCTTGGGTAATTTGGCTTGTATCATCAACTCAATTTTTCCTAGTATCAGTAGCAACAGCTATTTTTGGTAGAGATACTACAACTAGTTGGCATTTATTTGGATTATCAAGTGACCAAACTTTGGGTATTTTAGAAATAATCTTTTTGGTAATTGTTTGTGCAATTGCTTCAAAAGGAATTAATGGAATCGTTAAGATTTCTAGTGTTTGTGGAGTAGCGACTTTAGGAATTTCAGTAGTTTTTATTGTTGTTAGCTTGATAATCTTACTGATGCAACATGGTCAATTAGCTGAACCATTGACTGCAGCTAGTTTAGTTAAGTCACCTAACTCATCGTTTACTAGCCCATTTGCAGTAGTTTCATTCATTGTGTATGCATTGTTTGCTTATGGTGGTTTGGAAACTATGGCTGGAGTAATTGATAATGTTGATAAACCTGAAAAAACATTCCCTCGAGGCTTAATTTGGGCCATGATTATGATGACAGTTCTTTATATTCTGACTATTTTTTTATGTGGCGTTACAGCGAATTGGTCAGAAATTTTAGGTCAAAAGAACGTAAACTTGGCTAACGTTGAATATGTATTAATCAATAACATGGGGCTTGTTTTTGGTAAAGCCTTTGGTTTGGGTCATGCACAAGCATTAGTACTAGGTAAAGTATTTTCGCAAATCACTGCGATAAGTGATGTATTAGGTGGATTAGGGGCAGCGTTTGTTATGCTGTATTCACCTATTAAGTCATTTATTGAAGGTTGTGATCAGCGTCTTCTTCCAAAGAGACTAACTACTTTAAACAAGTATGATATGCCAGAATTTGCTATGTGGTGTGAAGTAGCATTTGTCTCACTTATCATCTTGTTTGTTTCATTTGGTGGCAATTCCGCAAGTGCTTTCTATACAGTTCTCACAGACATGATGAATGTTTCATCTGCAGCACCATACCTATTCTTAATTGGAGCATTTCCATTCTTTAAGATGAAGAAAGATTTAGATCGACCATTTGTCTTTTATCGAAGTCAAAAGTGGGTTTGGATTGTAACTACAATTGTTTGGATTGTTATTGCGGCAGGAATTATCTTTACAATCATTGAACCAATTGTAGAAGGTGATCCTGCAACGGCCTTTTGGACTGCATTTGGACCTGTTTTCTTTGGTATTGTTGCTTGGATTTTCTATTCAAGAGCAGAGAAGAAAATAAAAGATTTGAATTAAGTATCTTAAAATACTTAGCAAAAAGGCACATTTTCAATAGAAAATGTGCCTTTTTTAGTTAATTTAATTTTTCATTAAACTCAAGTATAATAAACTACAAATTAGCATGTCGATAAAAGTTATACCAACGGTATTTGATAATACGATGAAATTTTTGCCTAGAACAAAAACTATGATACCAGCTATAAAAACAATAACTGCCTTCCAATTAATACCAGATTTATACCAATATTTTCCAAGCTTTTCTCCAAATTGGGTAATATCATAATTTTTCTTTTTAACGAAATAATAATCAGTACAAATGATAGCGACGATTGGGCCTAGGACCATTCCAACGTAATCTAGGAAGCTTTCAAAAGTTTCTAAGAAAGAGCCGACAAACATTGGAATAAAAGTCACAATTGTGGCTGCAATTACTACTATCCAAAGTGAGTGCTTTAGTTTTATTTTAGGAAAGATATTTGAAAGAGCAGAGCCAGCAGCTAATAAATTAACGGCGTTAGCTGTCATTGAAGTTAAGATTATGACTAATAATGCAACAATTCCTAGTCCTAACTTACTTGCGATTGTTGAAGGATCTGAATTATTGGCATTGTATACACCAGAAGTAATTGCAATGCTAATAGTTGAAATTAAACCAATTATTGCAAACCAAATCACCCCAGTTAATGCTCCTAAAAATGGTGCAATAGTTGAATTATGCTTTTTCTTAGTAAAGCGAGTGAAATCAGCTCCAGCTGTAACCCAAGCTAAATTAAAGGCTGCTACATAATCAATTGCGTTTCCTAAGGCCATTTTGCTTGAATTAGGGACTTTCCAAGAGATAATTTGATTGAGCGATACCGCCTTGAATACTGCAATTGATTCCCAAATTACAAAGATAAATACTAAGGCAACTCCGATACGCTCAATTAGTTGAATTGATTTTGATCCACTTGCCACACTTAAAATATGCAAAATACTCATAACGATAATTCCGATTGTTAAACCGATGGTTTCATTATGTATATTCAAAAGATCTTTTAATAGTAAGCTGACAGATTGTGCGGCAATAAAGGTGTTAACTGCTGTCCAACCGATAAATTGTGTAATATTTACTAATGAAGGAAGATAACTACCACGTTCACCAAAACTAGCTCTTGCTATTGTCATAGTTGATAAGCCAGTTTTGTATCCGATATAACCCACTAAACTTAAAAAGATATACGAAAGTGCAGAAGATAAAACAAGAATTTTAGTAGCTAGTGCAAAACCACAGGCTGCCAAAACTCCACCAACAAACCAAGTTCCGTTGTTGGCATTTGCTCCAATCCAGGTCGCAAACATATCCCAACTATTAGTAGTTCGCTCTGATTCTTTTACTTGAAATGATTCGTGATTCATAAAAGCTCCTTTTCCCATAAAAAGCCGCTATAGATAAAAAGTTCTATAGCGACCTCTTTTTTTATTATCCTTGATAATTAGGGGCTTGTTTTGTAATTTGAACGTCATGTGGATGTGATTCAACTAATCCAGCATTAGTAATGCGTACAAATTGAGCATTTTCAATTAAAGCAGCTAAATCAGGTGCCCCTACATAACCCATTCCGGCACGTAATCCGCCAATTAATTGGAAAATAACCTCTTTAACATATCCTTTATATGTAACACAAGCTTCAACTCCTTCTGGAACTAACTTGTTTGCTTCATTTACGCCACCTTGGAAGTAGCGATCGCTTGATCCATGGGCTTGGCTCATTGCTCCTACGGAGCCCATACCACGATATGCCTTAAACTTTTGACCTTGTTTTTCAAAGATTTGACCTGGTGTTTCATGTGTACCGGAAAACATTGAACCTAGCATTACAGCATTGCCACCAGCCGCTAATGCCTTAACAATATCACCTGAGTATTTAATACCACCATCGGCAATAATTGTTTTTCCATATTCGCGTGCTACATTAGCAGCATCATAAATTGCAGTGATTTGAGGTACACCAACCCCAGCTACTACACGAGTAGTACAGATTGAACCAGGGCCAATACCTACTTTTACTACATCTACTCCAGCATCATAAAGAGCGCGTGTACCAGCAGCAGTGGCAACATTTCCCGCAATCAAGTTAATGTTAGGGAATTTAGCACGGATTTCACTGATTTTACGTAAAACGCCGGCAGAATGACCATGGGCTGTATCAATCACAATTGCATTTGCACCAGCATCAATTAAGGCGCTGGCACGTTCAAATGTATCAGTAGTTACGCCAACAGCTGCAGCAACTAATAAGCGGTGGTCATTGTCTACGGCAGCTTTTTCTGAAGTTACTTCAGTATTCTTTACAAGCTTTACTTCATTGGCTTGATTAGCAATTGTCATATTCTTGTGGATTACGCCTAAACCACCAGCTTGAGCCATTGCAATTGCCATTTCATGTTCAGTAATAGTATCCATTCCAGCACTAATAAATGGAAGATTAAGTTTTAAACTGCTGGTTAATTGAACCTTTAAGTCAACATCGTTAGGTAATACATGACTTTCAGCTGGAATTAATAAAACATCATCAAAAGTAAGGCCTTCTTTAACAAATTTGTTATTCCAATTTGACATGTTTTTCCTCCTATAGCTGTTTGGATTAAAAAATATATTGTTTATACGATAACACAAACAATATAAAAATCAAGCAGAAAAATAATTCGCTTTTAACTTGAATAAAAAATTAGATAGTGCTAATATCTTTTTCAATTAATCAAAACTTTCCGAATTATTTTTACAACTGGAGGATATAATGGTCGATTTAACAAGAGATTTTTTAGAGAAAATGCCTAAAGCTGAGTTACATGTTCATATTGAAGGAACATTGGAGCCAAAGTTGAAACTAGAATTGGCTGAGAGAAATCATGTTGAATTGGCTCAGAAAACAATTGAAGAAGTAAAGGCAACTTTGCAATATGACAATTTAGCCGATTTCTTAGCAGTATATTATGAAGCCATGCAAGTCTTACAGACTAAGCAAGACTTTTATGATTTGGCAATGGCTTATCTTAAAAAAGCCGCTAAAAATAATGTTCGTCATGTTGAGATGTTCTTTGATCCGCAAGCTCACGAAAGTCGTGGTATTAGATTTGAAACTGTTTTAAATGGGCTTTACCAAGCAACAGTTGATGCCAGGGCGTTAAATGTTGATGCACATTTGGTAATGTGCTTTTTACGTGATTATTCAAGAAATAACGCCCAAAAAACTCTCGAAAAAGCCCTGCAACATCAAGATAAGATATTAGGGATTGGACTTGACTCTGATGAACACAATAATCCACCAATGAAATTTTATTATCAATTTGCTAAGGCAGGTGAAGCAGGCTTTCATATAACTGCTCACGCTGATGTTGATCAAGTAGATTCAATTGTGCATATTAAAGACTTGCTTGAAGTAATTAATGCTGAACGAATCGATCATGGAACTAATATTGTCGAAAATGAAAATTTAGTTGCTTTTGCTGCTAAGCAAAAAGTTGGCTTTACTAGTTGTCCACTTTCTAATGGCTTTTTAAGTCCTGACTTGAAAGGAAATGAAGTTAAGTACCTGCTTGAACAGGGCGTGCGTGTCTGCTTAAACAGTGATGACCCAGCATATTTCGGTGGATACATTACAGATAATTATGAAGCTGAGGTTGAAAAGTATAATTTGAGTGCTGACGAAGTAAAGGCTTTAGCTGCTAACTCATTTAAGATGAGCTGGATTAGTGAAGAGCAAAAGCAATTTTACTTAGAAGAACTTGATCGCTATTTTGAAGAAAATTAATTTTCATACAAAAGCCTCGAAGTCCATTTGTGGATTCGAGGCTTTTTTTATTGATTTAGATATTTTTCGTATTTTTCTCGATTAAGTGCTTTTTCACTTTCACCAATAACCAAGCTGGCAAAGGTATTACCAACTACATTTACACTGGTTCTTCCCATATCAACGAAGCGGTCAATTCCAGCAATAAAGGTCAATCCAGCAATTGGAACTCCGATTGTCGCTACACTGGCTAATAAAACAACAAATGATGCACCTGGAACACCAGCCATTCCTTTAGAAGTAATCATTAACACAACTAATAAAGTAAATTGATGTTCCCAAGTTAAGTGAAGTCCATATGCTTGAGCTAGGAAAATCGCTGCTAAGCTTTGATAGATTGCGCTACCATCTAGGTTAAAAGTATAACCTGTTGGAATAACAAAGCTGGCAACACCTTTTTCTACACCCATATCTTGCATTTTCTTCATTAAGCGCGGTAAAGTTGCTTCTGAACTAGCGGTAGAGAAGGCAAGCAAAATCTCTGGCCAAATCTTCTTCATTGTTTTCCAGTAGTCAAGTTTAAAGAGATAAGCCACTATTCCCAAAATAACAATACAGAAGAAAATCATAGTTAGATAGGCAACTAAAATAAAGTAACCTAATGGCAGTAGTGCAGACAAGCCCATTTGAGCAATGGTCATTCCAATTAAACCGAATACTCCAAGTGGGGCAAACTTCATAACCCAGTTGGTTACTCTAAACATAACGACACTAACGGCATTCAAAAATTGGGTGATAATTTTTCCTTTTTCACCAATTGCTGCAATACCTAATCCAAAGAAAACACTGAAAAAGATGACAGGCATCATGTCGCCTTCAGACATAGATTTAAAAATATTAGTTGGAATAACTGCAAAAATTGTATCCCAGATACCAGTTTTAGAGGCTGTTTTGGCAGTAGCAAGATATTTAGAAATATCGCCACCTTGCAGGGAATGGATGTTAATAAAATCACCAGGACGCGTTATGTTAGCAACTACTAAACCTAAAATAATTGCAATAGTAGTTAAAACTTCAAAGTATAGTAGCGTTTTACCACCAATTCGTCCCAACTTACGTAAGTCGCCAATATTAGCAATTCCGACTGTTAAACATGAAACCACAATTGGCATAACAATCATCTGAATTAAGCGTAAAAAGATAGTTCCTAAACCAGACATAGTGGAGATTGCTACCTGATTATGATAAGTAGCGGCTCCAACAATGATTCCTAGAACCAATCCAATGATAATTTGTGTTCCAAGGCTAATACGTGGAACTCGTGAATGCTTCATAGTTTTTCCTCCAGAAAAATAATTCAACAGTAATAACTCTATCATAAAAAGGCCTGCTTGGGTTAAGCAGACCTTGATAATTTGATATTGGCATCTGAAAAATAATTAACTATGAAAATCTAAATGAACTTTATTCTTTTTCACTTGCTGCTTCTTGAGGCAAGACTAAATTCAAAATAATCCCCAAGATAGTTGCTACAGCTACACCAGAAAATTGAAAATCACCTAATTGAAGGTAGGCATTACCAATTCCAATAACTAAAATAACTGATGCAATCATTAAATTACGTTTTTTATTGAAGTCAATCTTTCTTTCAACAATCACTTTTAGTCCGCTAGCAGCGATTACTCCGAATAATAAAAAGCTAATTCCACCAATAACTGGACTAGGAATTGATTCAATTAAAGCACTTAACTTACCAACAAAACTAAAGAGAATTGCAAAAACGGCAGCTCCCATTAAAACATAGACACTATGCACGCGGGTAATGGCCATTACTCCGATATTTTCACCATAACTTGTTACACTTGGACCACCTAATAAACCAGCTGCGATGCTAGCGGCGCCATCGCCGGCTAATGTCTTTTTAAGACCAGGATCTTTAAAAAAGTCTCGGCCAGTTAACTCGTTTAATACCATGATGTGACCCATATGCTCAGTCATTGTTACAAAGGCAATCGGTGCCATACTCAAAATGGCTCCCCAATACATCTTAGGTGAATATGAAACAAAAGGAATTTCAAATTTTGGCATGGAAATCCAACTTGCACTCATTACTTTTGAAAAATCGACAATTCCAAATAGGCAAGCAATGATATAGCCACTAACAATTCCAAGTAAAATTGGAATTAATCCCCAAAAACCCTTGAAGTACATATTGAAGATGATAGTAACTAGCAAAGTCAACATTGCAACTGCAAAATAGCGTAAGTCATACTTGCTATTATTCATTGTTGCATCAGTTGCAGCTGTTCCAGCAAGTGACAAGCCGATAACCATTACAATTGGTCCGACAACAATCGGAGGTAAAATTCGATCAATCCAGTCACTTCCGGCAAAAGCGACAATTAAAGCAACAATCAAATATACTAACCCACTGGCAATAACCCCTTGTGCAATTGCAGGATAACCAGCTGTCTTCATTAATGCAATCATTGGTGTAATGAAGGCAAAACTAGATCCCATATATGCGGGGATTTTATGGTGCGTAATCAAGAGGTGAAGCAAGGTACCTACACCAGATGAAAATAGGGCAATACTTGGATCTAATCCTACTAGGATAGGAACTAATACAGTTGAGCCAAACATGGAAAACATGTGCTGCATGCTTAGTCCAATCCATTGACCAAAACTAGGCTTTTCTTCTACATCGAGAACAACATCTTGTGCCATTTTGCAAACCTTTCTATTTTAGAAAATAAAAGTCCTAAGGCCTGGGCCCAAGGACTAAAAATAGCACCTGCAGGCCCGAGTGGCCTGGATGTAAAAATTCATCTTGACTAGGATACAAAGAAAAAAGCTTTTTGTCAACTTAAAGACTTACAAAATTAAAAACAAGCTATTAAAAAGTTCGACTTATATAAAACAATATCCAAAACCTCTTTTGGTTAAAATATGCTCTGGATGAGTTGAATCGTTTTCTAATTTATCTCGTAAATGAGATATATGAATATCTACAATTCTTGAAGAACCTAGTAAATCATAGCCCCAAATCTTCTGCAGTAATTGTTCACGGCTGATAACATTACCTTTATTTTGGGCTAAATAAGCAAGTAATTGAAATTCTTTTGGGGTTAATACAACAGGTTCGTTATCTTTAAAAACCGAATATTTTCCAATGTTAATTTTTATGCTTCCAGTTTCAATTATTTCTTCATCTGCTCTATTAGTTAATTTCTTTTCTTGAGTGTGAATTTTGTAAGAATAGCTCCATAATCGCTGCTCAAAAATTCTTAATAACAATTTCTCGTTAATTTCTAAACCGGCTACAAAGTCGACTTTTGCCTTATAAAGCTTATCTAGCGTTCGATCAGAATGGCTGTTTGTAAAAATAATAATGGGGCCAGCGACCTGATTACGAATTAATAATAATGTTGCAAGTGTTGTGTCTAAGTTGGATTTGGTAATATCCCAAAAGATTCCAGAATAGTTTTCGTCATTTAATGCAACAACTAATGATGTCGGTGTAGTTAAGTGTCGATAATTCTCTCTTTTCTTTTTTATTAGTTGTTCTATTTTAGTAGTTAAATCCGGGTTTTGAGATAAAATTAAGAATCTATTTGTCATTTTTTCCTCAAAAATTTACAAAGCCTTTACATAAGAAAAACTTTACATTTACATTCCTTTGTTATTATTTGTACCACAAGAGTTAGAAAAATAACAAGAAAACAGGTGGAGAAGATGAATAAAAAATCAATCTTTGGCCTCGTGTTCATTGCCCTAATAGCCTTTTGCTGGTGGGATTATGAATCACATGGAGTTAAACAAACGAGTAAAGTAACCAATGTAGGCTCTACTGCTTTGCAGCCACTTAGTGAAAGTGCTGCGGCAGGCTTTTTGAAAAAGAATCCTGTAATTAATTTAATTGTTCAAGGTGGCGGTTCAGGTACGGGCTTATCGCAAGTTCAAAACGGAACTGTCGAAATCGGATCTTCTGATGTATATGCTGAAAGTAAAAAAGGTATTAATGCTAAGAAATTAACAGACCACATTGTAGCTATTTCGGCCATAGTTCCAATTGTAAACAAGAAATTGAATATTAAGAACTTAACCACTAATCAATTACGTGATATTTTTCTAGGGACAATTACTAACTGGAAGCAAGTAGGGGGACCTGATTTAGAAATTACGATTATTAATCGAGCAAGTGGCTCAGGTACTAGAGCAGCATTTCAAGAATTGATTTTAAAAGGTAAAGAACCTTTAAAGGCTCAAGAGCAAGACTCAAATGGATCAGTTAAGCAGATTGTTAAAGCAACTCCTGGTGCAATTTCGTATGTCTCAACTTCATATATTGATAATTCTATAAAGACCTTAACTATTGATGGCATTGATGCAAGTAGTAAAAATGTTGAAACTAATAAATATAAATTATGGTCTTATGAGCATATGTATACACAAAAGAATGCAAGTGCAGCAGCAGTTAAATTTATTGAATATATTCAGTCAAAAGAAGTGCAAAATACGTTGGTTAAGCGAGCACATTACATAAGTATTTATGATATGAAAGTAGTTCGCGATATTAATGGCGTAGTTAGAAAGAAGCAACGTGATGAAGCAAAATAAAAAGCATCTTTTATTATCTCCATCAAAAGAAAGTTATGAAGAAAAATGGGGAAAGACAATATCATATGGTTCTATTGCCTTAATTGGGCTAGTAGTTATTAGTATTATCTTTTTCTTAACTGGAAAGGGATTAGCTTTATTTTTTAAAGATCATGCTAATGTTTGGCAATTTTTAACAAGTAGTAATTGGGAACCCAGTCACAATAGTTTTGGTGCTTTACCAATGATTGTAACTTCGTTTGTAGTAACATTACTTGCTGGTTTAATTGCAGCTCCTTTTGCTTTAATTATCGCTTTAGCAATTAACGAAATTTTTCCAAAATGGTTTGGTAAAATTTTACAACCAATAATTGAATTACTAGTTGGAGTACCATCAGTTGTCTATGGTTTTGCTGGATTAATTTTAGTTACTCCTGTTTTAAGAAGTATTTTTGGTGGATCAGGATTTGGAATTTTAGCTGCCGTAGTAGTTTTGTTTATGATGATTTTACCAACGATGGTTTCAATGATGGTTGACAGTTTACGTGCTACTCCTAAAACTTTCCGAACTGCAAGTTATGGTTTAGGGGCAACTAGATGGCAAACGTTACATATGGTTGTAATCCCATCAGCAAAAGGTGGTCTTTTAACAGCAATAGTTTTCGGAATGACTAGAGCTTTTGGAGAAGCATTAGCTGTTCAAATGGTAATTGGTAACGCTGCTTTAATGCCACAAAACTTAATGAGTCCAGCAGCTACTTTAACTAGTGTTTTAACAACTGGAATGGGTAATACGATTATGGGAACCAGTGCTAATGATGCCTTGTGGAGTTTAGCATTCGTTTTATTAGTTATGTCATTAGTATTCAATATTTTAATTAAATTGATTAATAAAAAGAGAGGATAAGCAATGAATGCAGAAAAACGCGACCATTTAGCCACTATTTTAATTAGTAGTGGTGCAATTTTTGCGGGAATACTTGTTATCTTATTCTTGCTTTATTTGATAGTAGAAGGATTACCTCAACTATCTTGGCATTTTTTAACAACTGCAAGTGATTCTTTTAGTACCAATGGCGGAATTAGAGATCAATTATTTAATTCATTTTATTTAGTAGTTATTACTTTAATTATTTCAATCCCTCTTTCACTTGGGGCTGCTATTTATTTAAGTGAATATGCTAAAGATAATGTTTTCACAAGAGCATTGCGGTTAGCTATTGAAGTTTTATCATCCTTGCCAAGTGTGGTAATTGGACTTTTTGGATATTTGATTTTTGTAGTTAATTTTAAAATGGGCTTTTCAATTTTAGCTGGTGCTTTAGCACTAACAATATTGAATATTCCACTTTTGACTACAAATGCAGAACAAGCTTTAAGACAAATTCCCTACTTACAAAGACAAGCGGGTTTAGGATTAGGGATGACTAAATGGAGAGTCACTAAAGATATTGTGATTCCAGCTGCTTTTCCAAGTATTTTAACAGGAGTAATTTTAGCTTCAGGGAGAATTTTTGGTGAGGCAGCAGCATTAATTTTTACTTCCGGACAGAGTTCAATTGCAGTTAGTTATAGTAATTGGAATCCCTTTGACCCAACAAGTTTCTTAAATTTAATGCGACCAGCAGAAACTTTGGCTGTAAATATCTGGAAATTAAATACAGAAGGATTAGTTCCAAATGCTCAGGCAATTAGTAGTGGGGCAGTAGCAGTTCTAATTTTAACTATTTTGATTTTTAATATTTGCGCAAGATTATTTAGTGCATACATTAGTAAAAAGTTAGGTAAGTAGTAAAGGAAAAATCAATGGAAAAGATTGCGTTAGAATTAAAAAATGTAGGCGTTGCATATGGTGACAAGCAAGTTGTAAAAAATGTTTCTATGAAATTCCCCCAAAATCAAATTTCTGCTTTAATTGGGGCAAGTGGTTCTGGTAAATCAACTTTATTGCGTTCAATTAACCGAATGAATGACGATTTAGCTACCGTAACTGGTGAAATTATATTTGAAGATATTAATATTAACGATCCCAAAATCAATGTTTATCGTCTTCGCCGACAAATTGGAATGGTCTTTCAGCAGCCTACTCCTTTTCCAATGTCAATTTATGATAATGTAGTTTATGGTTTGCGTCTTGCAGGAGAAAAGCGAAAAGATATTTTAGATCAAAGAGTGGAAGAAAGTTTAAAACAGGCTGCTTTATGGGATGAGGTAAAGGATTCTTTGCATAGTAATGGAAGTTCTTTATCTGGTGGACAACAACAAAGCTTATGTATTGCTAGAACTTTAGCAACAAAGCCTGAAATTATTTTGATGGATGAACCAACTAGTGCATTAGATCCAATTTCTACTAGTCAAATTGAGCAAACCATGCTTGAATTAAGAAAAGACTATACAATTATTATCGTTACTCATAACATGCAACAAGCTAGTCGTTCATCTGACTGGACAGCATTTATGCATCAAGGAAAATTGGTTGAATTTAATAAAACAAGTGAAATCTTTATTAATCCACAAAAGCAGCAAACAAGTGATTACTTAAGCGGTAAGTTTGGTTAAAGGAGGATATTTGAGCAATGGGTGTAATGTTTGATTCAGAATTAAAGAAGTTAAAAAGTCGTTTTGTTGAAATGGGACTTGATACTAATGAACAGCTTTATCAAGCTACAAAGGCCTTTTTAGATCATGACCCAGTCTTGGCAAAAAAGGTAATTAATGGTGATTTAGCAATCAATGATGAAGAAATTAGTTTAGAAAAACGAGCTCTTAAATTAATTGCATTGCAACAGCCTTTAGCTAATGATTTTAGAACTATTATTTCGATTTTGAAGGCAAGTAATGATGTTGAACGCCTAGGCGATTATGCAGTTCATATTGGTCGTGCCACGGTTCAGCTAAAGGGAAATCACCACTCTCCTGAAATTGAACAAGCAATTGAAGAAATGAGTGCAATTGTCCGCGAAATGCTAGAAAAAGTTCTAGATGCATATGTTTACACTGATGAAAAAGCTGCCTATGAAGTAGCCAACAAAGATTTGAAAGTTGATATTATTTACGTTCGTGAACAAAAGCGACTTTTAGAAAAGATGATGGCTAATGGTGAATCAATCCCTTCATATGAGCAATATGTAAGTGTAATTCGCACTCTTGAACGTGCAGGAGACCACATTGTAAATCTTGCTGAATGGGTTATCTATATTGCAAGTGGCAAGTTAGTTGAATTAAATCCAGGTAAAACTGATCCTGAATTAGTTGAAAAAGGGTTAAAAAAAAGTAATGAATAATATTATGAGAGAGTTGGAATTTACCAACTCTCTTTTTTAAGTATACGGTTACAAGTAAACGTGATAAAATTTAAAAGATGAAAAAGGAAACTATATAGAAGGAAATATGTTATTTTATGAGTGATAAACAGAAGAAAATTGGGCTATTTAGCCTAATTATGATGATTTTTTCAAGTATTTTTGGCTTTGCCAATATGCCAGTAGCATTTTTACAAATGGGATATGCTAGTATTCCTTGGTTTATTTTTGCAGCTGTATTATTTTTCTTACCAGTTGCTATGATGATTGCGGAATATGGTGCAGCATTTAAAGATGATCATGGTGGAATGTATACTTGGCTTAAGGAATCTATTGGTGAAAAATGGGCCTTTATCGGTACTTTTATTTGGCTTTCAAGTTGGATTGTTTGGCTTATATCTATTTCATCAAAAGTCTTTATTCCATTTTCTGCCTTGATCTTTGGAAAAGACATGACTCAAACATGGTCATTTGGTCCGTTCAATGCAACCCAAGTAATTGGAATTTTGGCTATTTTATGGATGATTTTTGTTACTTTTGCAGCTAGCCACGGAGCTGAAGTGATTTCAAAGGTATCATCAATAGGTGGTTACTTTGTAACAGGGATGATATTTGTTTTTATTATTGGTAGTATTGTTGCTTTGATTGCGGGACATGGACACATTTCCCAAGCTTTGACAGCTAAAGCATTAATTTCATCACCAAATCCTGACTTTCAAACACCTATTGCTACATTATCATTTATTGTTTATGCTATTTTTGCGTATGCGGGAATGGAAGCGTTAGGAGGAATTATTGACTCTGTTGAAAAGCCGGAAAAGACTTTCCCGCGCGGGATGCTGATTTCTTCAGTTTTAATTGCAGCAGGCTATTCTATTATTGTTTTACTTTGGGGAATTAGTATTAATTGGAATGATGTCTTAAATTCTAAGAGTGTTAATTTAGGTAATATTACTTATGTCATGATGGGACATTTGGGATATTACTTAGGACAAACATTGGGATTAAGCAATTCAACTAGTTTACTTTTACAAAGTATTTTTATTAGATTTGTTGGTTTAGGAATGTTTTTAGCATATGTTGGATCATTCTTTATCTTAATTTATTCTCCAATTAAGTCATTTATTTTGGGGTCAAAGCACCTTTGGTCAGAAAAAATGACTAAATTAAATAAAGTAGGAGTTCCTGCGCATGCAATGTGGATGCAAGCTATTTTAGTTTGTGTTTTAATTTTCTTAATTTCATTTGGTGGTGGAGAAGCTAAAACTTTTTATACAATTTTGACTGATATGTCTAATGTTGCAACGAGTTTCCCTTATTTATTTCTAATTGCAGCATTTCCATTATTTAAGAAAAAGTATAAGAACTTACCATTTGAGGTATTTAAGAATAAAGGTTTTACCAATTTAATTGTGGCTATTAGCTTTTTGATTGTCTTATTTGGAATTATCTTTACTTGTGTTGAACCATTCCTTCAGGGAGATTGGGTAACAGGATTTTGGACAGTAATTGGGCCAATTTTCTTTGGAAGTTTGGCATATGCTATCTACGCTAAAGCTGAAAGAAAACAAAAATAAAGATTACAAAAAAGATAGAGTTTCGAAATAACTTCAAAACTCTATCTTTTTTGTATAAGCTTGTTAATTATCTTTACTGTTTGCTAGGGTAGAATGTTTAATTCCATAACTAAAGTAAATTACTAACCCAATAATAAACCATGCAGTAGCTGTAAGCTTAGCAGCTGTATCTAAACCTAGGAAAACGCCTAGTGATGCAAGAAACGCGATTGCAGGTAGTACTGGATAAAATGGCATTTTAAAGCTAGGTTCTTTTATATCTTTACCTTCACGTTTCCGTAATTTGTAAATACCTAAAGTTACGAACATGAAAGCAATTAATGTACCAGCAGAAACCATTTGGGCTAAGAAGCTAAATGGCAGTAATGCTCCTAAAATTACGCTTACTACAGTTAAAAATACAAGAGCATGGTTTGGTAACTTGTTCTTATTAAGATGTCCTAACCACTTAGGAAGCATACCGTCTCGGCCAAATGAATAAACAAGTCGTGAACCAGCTAACATCATCCCAATTAAAGCTGTAAACATACCGACTACTGCAATTGCTTGAACAATTATGGCAACAATGGGATGTCCTGCTTGGCGTAAAGCCCAACCAACTGGTTCAGCATTGTTAGCATAAGCGGAGTATGGGAACATACCAACTAATACTAATCCTACACCAACAAATAAAACAACAGCAATTAATAATGATCCCATAATTCCACGAGGCATAGTCTTTTGGGGATTTTTAGCTTCAGCAGAGTTTGCAGCAATTGAATCAAATCCAATATATGATAGGAAGATAGTTGATACACCTTCATAAATGCCAATCCAGCCGCCGAAGATGGTACCATCACTATTTGCTTTTTGAGCAGGAACAAATGGAGTGTAGTTTTTAGGATGAAGTGCAGTAATACCAACTGCAATAAAAATAATAATTGCCAATACTTTTAAAACAACTAAAATATTTTGGACACGAGCAGCTTCTTTGACCCCACGTGAAAGAAGAATAGCGATTAATAAAATTACACTGCATGCAAAGAAGTCAAATAAACCTCCATTAGATCCTAAGCCTGCTTGAAGTTGAGTAGGGAGAGAAAATCCCATTGGTGAAAGTAAACCTTGCAAGTTAGAAGATAAACCACTAGCAACAAATGCAACAGCAATAAAGTACTCTGCTAGTAAAGCCCAACCAGCAATCCAGCCCCAAAATTCTCCAAATATAACATTAATCCAAGAATAAGCACTTCCAGCAAAAGGCATTGCAGCTGACATTTCAGCATAAGCAAATGCAACTAATCCTGCAACTAAAGCTGCTAATAGGAAAGAAATAGTTACAGCTGGGCCAGCATATTTAGCGGCAACAACTCCTGGTAGAGTAAAAATAGATGCAGAAACAATTGTTCCAACACCTAAAGCTAGAAATTCTTTAACGCCTAAAGTTCTTTTTAAGTGAGAATCTTTATCTTCATATACTGATGGATCTTCTTTTAAAGATAACCGTTCAAATAAGTTCTTCAAAAAATGCTTCTCCTTTTAATTGATATTTTAAAAACTTTTTAAAAGTATAGCAGATTCTAATCTGAGTGTAAACGTAAAAATAGAGACTTAAATTAGTCTTGGCTTACTGGAAGATTATTGATGACATTTAACTTAAATAAAAGAAAATTAAAAAGTACAAGAAAAGTAGTTACGATAAATACCATATTATAATTGGATAAACCTGAAATAGTAGTTCCAATTATAGGTCCGGCAATATTACCAATATACATTGCTGACTGATTCCAAGAAAATACACGGCCAGTAACAGAGGCTGGACTATTTTTACTTAGCATAGTTTGAACCTGTGGGAATAAACAAGCATCTGAAAAGCCAACTAAGAATCGCAAAACTCCTAATTCAATTGTATTTTGGACGAATGCAGTTGCCAAAAATAATATACTAGCGCCGATAAAGCCACCAACAATAATTTTGTGGGTTCCAATCTTGTCACCTAAGGCACCGAATCTAGAAGCAACAGTGAAAGTGGCGATACCTGGCAAAGCGGCAATAATTCCAGAAATTAAAACCACGTTTCCATTTCCGTGAAGAAGTTGTTTAACAAACAGAGAAACAATTGGATTAATTGAATTATTAGCGGCTTGAATTATCATTGTAGTAATGAGTAGTCCAAAGATTAAGTTAGGAGATTTAAACTGTTTAATTACATCTTTAGTTTTACCAATGTTGTTTGTGCTTTTTACAACAAAATTATCTTCTTTTACCCAAAATAGTGACATTAAAAAGGTAACAAAGAGTAAGAAACCAGTAATAAAAAAGGTAATACGGTAACTAAAAACGGATGCTAAAAAACCTCCAATTAAGGGACCTAATAAAGTTCCTGCGGTAACTGAAGAAGCCATCGTTCCCATGGCTTGGCCCGCTTTTTCTTTGGGAGTTTGTGTGGCAATTAGAGCATTGGAGTTTGAAACAAAGCCAGCAAATAATCCTTGCAGACAGCGTAATGCAAAAAGTTGATAAACATTTGTAACAAGTCCCATAGCCCCAATGGCGATTGCCATTCCGCAAGAAGCTCTTAGAATCATCAACTTTCGTCCTTTTTTATCAGCAAGTTTTCCCCACCATGGTGAAGTAATTGCAGATATAATAAACATTCCAGAGTAAATAAAACCAGACCAGAAGTTTAGTTCCTGATGAGAAAAATTACCTAAACTTGCTACATATAGTGGTAAGAAAGGCATAATTTCTGAAAAAGCAATTCCAGCAATAAAAACTGCAATGGATAAAATATATAAATTCTTTTTCCAAATGGTGTTTGTAGCCATGCAATTTCCTCCTTGTTAGCTTTCTTAATTATAGATGATTTTAAAATATATAGATTAAAATTCGACAAATATATCTATTTTTATTACAAATCAATCACAATTTGTTCATAATACTAGAATAAACTTTTTTCATAAGCTAAATAAATATTTGGTTTAAGAATAGAGGAGGCATACCAATGAAGCAAAAAATGCGAGAAAAAATAAAGAAAATTGACTATTGGCTGGTCGCCATTTTAATATTAGCGGCCTTCCTCTATGGTTGGAATATTTGGAAGGCAGGTTATGCTAACCAATTTTATACAGCGGCAATAGTATCAATGTCAAAAAGTTGGAAGGCTTTTTGGTATGGTAGTTTTGATCCAGCTAGTTTTATTACGGTGGATAAGCCTCCTGTAGCTCTTTGGTTTATGGTGATTTGTGTTAAGATATTTGGCTTCCATTCTTGGAGTATAGTCTTATCATCTGTTCTCTTCGGTATTGGATCAGTCTTCTTAATGTACAAGTTAATTAAACCATACTTTGGTCGTTTAGCAGCTAACTTGGGTGCTTTATTTATGACATTAACCCCAATTGTGGTCGCAAATTCCAGAACAAATAATATGGATGCAACTTTAGTTTTCTTCTTATTATTAGCAGGATATGTACTACACAAGTCGATTCAAAAACATAAACCATTACTTGTTTTAGTTTCATTTGCTTTAATTGGGATTGCATTCAATATTAAAATGCTGCAGGCATTTATGGTTTTACCTACAATGTACTTCTTTTATTTCATTGCTAGCAAACAAAATTGGAAGAAAAAGAGTTTATGGACAATTGCAGCTACAGCCAGCTTAGCAGTATTTACCTTGGCTTGGCCACTAGCAGTTGATTCTACAAGTAAGAGTAGTCGACCATATATTGGCAGTTCTACTAATAACTCAGTTTTAAATTTAGCTTTTGGCTATAACGGAACAGAAAGATTATTAGGACAAAGTACTGGTACAGGTGGCGCTTTTCCAGGGATGAACAGTAAAAATAAGGGAAAAGCAGGTAATATGCCAGGCGGTAATAAGCCTAGTCAAAGTAAAAACGGCAATATGAAAAAGCCAAGTGGCACTAAGCCATCTGGCTCAATGAAAAAGCCAAGTGGTCAAATAGGACAAGGTGGCCCTGGAGGTAATAATCAAGCGCCAGGAAAGAATCAAAAAATTGCTAACTCAACTAAGACCAAGCAACCATCAAACTCAATGAAAAAGCCAAGTGGTAAAATGGGTGGTCAAAAACCTGGCAAAATGGGTAAGGGTGGCCCCGGAGGAAAAGGTGGCGGTCAAGGAGCCGGCGGAGGTATTTTTAACGTTGGTAAGGCTGGACCATTTAGAATCTTCCAAACAGCTCTTGGTCAACAGGTATCATGGCTCTTGCCATTATCACTAATCGGATTTGTAATTGCCTACTTCAATGAGTGGCGCAAGAAGAGAAAATGGTTCAAATTTAATAAGCGCCAAACACACTTGTTATACTGGTTTGGTTGGTTAGTTCCAGTTTATGGATTCTTCAGTATGGCCCAATTCTTCCATCCATACTACATGATTATGATTGCACCACCAATTGCTGCTCTTGCTGCAATCGGAATTGCAGCATTTGTTGAAAATAAAACTAAAAAGAAAAAGGTGGAAGAGTTAGCTGAGCATGATTCAAAAGAAGAAAATCTTGCTAATGATGATGTAGTTGAAGTAGAAAAAGAAGCTAAATTTGCTTCAAAAGTTAACACTTATTTAATGGCAGTTGCGGTTTTAGCTACTGCAGGTTTACAAGCTTGGTATGTTTATGAATATTATTCATGGGCAACTTACTTGTTAATCATTGCTGGGTTAGCAGTTGCAGCTTATATCGTTTTATCAGCTAATAAGAAGTTTAATAAGAAAGCTAGCTTATCTGCAATTTTAGTAACTTTACTCTTAGCACCAGGATTTTGGTCATTAACTCCAACGCTTTCAGGAGAAAGTGCAGCTATCCCTACAAGTGGACCTAGTTTGTTAAGTTCAAATAACGTTAACGGCTCATTTGGCTCAGGCAGTGCAAATACCAAGATGATTTCATATCTTGAAAAGCATAACGGCAATGCAACCTACCTGTTTGCAACAATGGATTCAAATACTGCAGCGCCATATATTATTAAGACGGGCAAAGCAGTAATGACCATTGGTGGTTATAACGGTACAGATAATGCAATTAGTTTGAAGAAGTTTAAGCAATTAGTTAAAGCAGGCAAAGTGAAGTATTTCTACTTAACTAATGATAATGGCAACAACAATGCAATTGTTAAATGGGTTAAGAAATACGGTACAAAAGTTAGTTTAAGTAAATACGGTGGAAACTCAACCAGTTCTCACGCAATGAGTGGCGGACCTGGAAACTCAAATGGAACATTATATAAGTTATCTGTTAAATAATAAGGAGTGATTTAAGATGGCTAATAAAGTATTGACTATAGTCGTTCCCTGCTATGATGAGCAGGAAGTATTGCATGAAACATCTAAATTGCTCAAAAACATAATTGATGATTTAATTGAACAAAATAAAATTAGTTCAAATAGTAAAATCTTATTTGTAAATGATGGTAGTAAAGATAAAACTTGGGAAATTATTGAGCAGTTACAAAGCCAGGAAAAGGTCTTTACAGGCATTCGCTTATCAAGAAATTTTGGACATCAAAACGCTGTTATGGCGGGGTTAAGTCGAGCTGTATGGTATTCAGATATGATGATTACAATTGATGCTGATCTGCAAGATGATATTCAGAAAATCTATGAAATGGTGGATAAGTTTTATCAAGGCTTCGATATTGTTTATGGAGTCCGTAATAATCGTGATACAGATACTGGATTTAAACGGACAACTGCAGAAGCATATTATTGGTTGATGACCAAAATGGGTGTAAATTTAATACCTGACCATGCAGACTACCGTTTAATGAGTAAAAGAGCTGTTGAAGCTTTGCTTGAATATCATGAAGAAAATTTATTCTTGCGAGGTATTGTTCCAGAGTTAGGCTTCAATACGACTAAAGTTTATTACAAACGAAAAGAACGTTTTGCTGGTGAAAGTCATTATCCTCTTAAGAAAATGTTAGGTTTGGCAATTGATGGTATAACATCATTTACCATAGCTCCAATTAAACTTATTTTATACTTAGGTATATTAATGGTGCTTTATGGTGGAGGCGCAATAGTATTACTAGGTGTTACCCATCATATGAGTGATTATCGGTCATTAATTAACTCACTTTGGTTATTAGGTGGTATACAATTAATTACATTAAGTATTATAGGTACTTACGTTGGTAAAGTTTTCAATGATGTAAAAAAACGTCCAAGATTTATTATTGAAGATGATACATATAGCGATAGAATGAAGAAGATTCGCTAAAACAAGTAAAAACGGCAATGAGAATTGATTCTCATTGCCGTTTTTTGTGAATTCAATCTAATTAATCATTAGCCAAGACTGAGCGCATTTTTGTGGTTAGCATATCAATTGCAACATTATTTTCTCCGCCTTCAGGAACAATAATATCTGCATAACGTTTAGTTGGTTCAATAAACTGATGGTACATTGGCTTAACAGTTGCCAAGTATTGATCGATAACTGAATCAAGCGAACGACCACGTTCTTTCAAATCGCGTTCTAAACGACGAATGAAGCGAATATCATCATCAGTATCAACATATACTTTGATATCCATTAAATTACGCAAATTTTCGTCTGCTAAAACTAGAATACCTTCTAAAATAATTATATCAGCTGGCTCAACGTGGATTGTTTTGCTACTGCGAGTATGTTCAGTAAAATCATATACAGGCATTTCTACTGCTTTTCTGTGCATTAGTTGATTGATCTGTGCAACTAAAAGTGGCATATCAAAAGCATCAGGATGATCGTAGTTAATCTTTTTACGTTCACTCATTGGAATACCAGTATTATCTTTATAATATGAATCTTGAGTTAATGTAATGATATGATCATCATCATTAATTAAACGGGCTACTTCGTGGGCAATGGTGGTTTTACCTGAACCAGAACCACCAGCAATCCCAATTACAATTGGACGTTTTAATTCAGTCATAGTCTTCTCCTTGTCATAACTCTAACTAGTATAACCCTTACACTAATAGGGGTCTAGATTTTATTTTGAGAAGTTAAAAGAATTTGATTGACTTATGAACTATTATATAATATATTGTTGAAAGTATATGGAGGGACTAATTTTGAAATACGTAAAAATGACAGAAAAGATAAATATGGCAATTATTAATTCAGGGCGAGCTTATCAAGCGTGGGATATGGATAATGGCTTGCCAACATACTTAAGTGTAATTTTGTATGAACTTTTTTATCATAAGCGCTTAAGTCAAAAAGAGTTAGTAGAGCGATCAGGTATCCCTAAGCAATCAATTAATAAGGGAATAAAGTTACTTCAAGAGAAAGATTATTTGATTTGTGAATATAATGGTGGAGATCGCCGAGTTAAAGAATGTTATTTAACTAAAGCCGGACTTGACTATGCCAAAATAAAAGTGGGACCTTTGTTTGATTTGGAAGATGAAATAATTTATAAAATGGGAGTAAAAAGAGTAGAAAAATTAACAGAATTACTTGAAGAGTATAGCCACACTTTGTGGGAGCTGGTTAAAGAGGATGAGAAATTATGAGTTTGTTTCAAATTTTGTTTCGCCACTTGAAAAAGTATCTCAAAGATGTTTGTGGGGCGATGGTTACAATGACTTTATCTGCTCTAGCTGTTTTATATCAGCCAAGGTTACTTGAAGCGATTCAGAAAGATTTGTTAAAGGAAAATACAAGTAAAGTTGTATCTGATAGTATCTGGATTATTGGATTAGGAATAATTGCAATTGTAGCAGGTATTTTGAATGTCTATTTTGCTGCAAAATTAGCTCAAGGGGTAACGAGTGATTTACGTGAAGAAGTATATGAAAAAATCCAGAGCTTTTCTTATGCAAATATAGATACTTTTAGTACAGGAAGTCTTACTACTAGGTTGATTAGTGATATGAATCAGATTATGAACTTAGTAATGAGTATTTTTATGCAATTAGTACGTTTGCCAATTATTTTGGTTGGCTCTTTTATCTTAGCCATCCTGACTATACCTAGGTTCTGGTGGATAACACTTTGGGTTTTGGTTATTTTAACTGTAGTTGGACTTTTTATTATGAAATTGGCAAACCAACAATTTGAACAATATCAAGTTCGTTTAGATAAGGTAGCCAACCTAGCTCAAGAAAATTTACTCGGGATGAGAGTAGTCAAATCCTTTAATCAAGAAGGTGAACAAGTAAATAAATTTTCAGCAGCTAGTGATGATTTAAACCGTTTGAATTTGAATATTGGATATTTAATGAGTGCAGTAATTCCAGCTTTTTCAATTATTGCCTATATTGCAATCTGTGCAGTTACTACGATGATAGGCCTACAAATTAAGCTGCATCCAACTGATATTGCGGTTATAAGCCCATATGTAAACTATATTTTGACATTATTATTTGCTGTTTGGATTATCGGAATTGCACTTATGAATGTTTCTCGGGGCAAAGTTTCACTTGGAAGAATAAAAGAAGTTTTAGATACTAAACCAAGTATAGTTTTCAATGATAAAGCACCTGATGAAGTTTTATCGGGTGATGTGGAATTTAATGATGTGTCATTTACTTATCCAGGTAGTACAAAGCCTACTTTGCAACATATTAGCTTTAACGTGCATGCGGGCGAAATAGTAGGAATTGTCGGAGCTACCGGTTCAGGTAAATCAACCTTAGCCCAGTTAATTGCCAGACTATATGATCCTAGTTCAGGAACGATAAAAATAGGTGGACGCAATTTAAAAGAAATTAGTGAAAAATCCTTACGTAAAAGTGTTGCTTTCGTTTTACAAAAAGCAATTCTATTTTCTGGGACAATTGCTTCTAATTTGCGACAAGGAAAGGTAGATGCATCTAAAGCTGAATTAGAACGTGCTAGCATAATTTCACAATCTTTTGAATTTGTAAGAAATTATCAAGATGGCTTTAACCATGAAGTGCAGGAAAGATCAGCTAATTTCTCAGGTGGACAGAAGCAAAGACTATCAATTGCCCGGGGAATAATCTCAAATAGCCCAATTTTGATTTTAGATGATTCAACGAGTGCTCTTGATGCAGAATCAGAGAAGAAGGTGCAAGATGCATTAGAGCATAAACTGAAAGAAACTACGACTTTTTTAATTGCAGAGAAAATTATTTCTATAAAAAATGCAAATCGTATTTTAGTCTTAGATGACGGTAAATTAGTCGCCCAAGGAACTCATGAGGAGCTTTTAAAAACTTCTGATATTTATCAAGAAATCTTAAAAACACAGCAGGCTAGAGAAATGAGAGGTGAGCATTGATGAGAGATAGTAAATTAGCTTTTAAGTATTTTTATAAGTATTTAAAGCCACATTGGAAAGCTATATTTTTAGTATCCGTCTTTTCCTTGATTTCAACTTTTTTTCAGGTACTTGCTCCAACTTACTTGGGTCAAGCTGTTACTAAGTTGACATCGTATCTTACTAATGGTGGGAGTCTTAATTCATTTCTTGAAATAGTAACGCTTCTTGCAGCAAGTTATCTTTTATCAACACTCGCAATCTTTATTTCCTGGGTAATAATGTCTAACTTTACTGCTCATGCTAATAATTCTATGAGGAAAAGCTTATTTAACAAGCTTCAAAGAATGACAATTCGCTATTTTGATACTCATCAAGATGGAAAAATATTATCATTATTCACCTCAGATTTGGATAATATTTTTAATGCAATGAATCAGGCTATTTTCGAATTAATTGCCCAAGTAAGCTTGTTTGTAGGAACTATTTATGTAATGTTTAGAATTAACATTAAAATGGCTCTTTTTACTGTGCTAACTTTACCTTTAGCCTTGTTTTTAGCTTTGGTATTGATAAAAAAGGCTCGTAAGTATATTGGCTTACAACAAAGAGAAATTAGCAATTTAAATGGTTTTGTTAACGAGCAATTACATGGACAAGCTGTCATTATAACTAATGGTTTACAAAAACAATCTGTCGAAGAATTTAAAAAGTATAATCAAGCAGTTCGTAGTGCGATGTTTAAAGGACAATTTTATTCAGGCATTTTATTTCCTCTAATGAATGGATTAGCTACTTTAAATTTTGCAATTGTAATTGCAGGTGGGACGTATTTAATTTTAGCCAAGCAAGTTTCCATGCCAGCGGGTTTAGGATTAATTGTAATGTTCATTGAGTATTCATACTCATATTTTCAGCCCCTTACTCAACTTTCTTCACTTTATAATCTAATAGAGTTAGCTCTAACTGGTGCAAAAAGATTAGCAAAAGTTGAACAAGGAAAGGAAGAAAATCGAGTAATTGACGGCCAGCAACTTGCACCTTTGAAGTATGGCCTAACTTTAGAAAATGTAAGCTTTGGTTACAGTAAAGATAGAGAAATATTACATGGAATTAATGTTACCGTTCCCAAAGGAAAGACAGTTGCCGTTGTAGGACCAACAGGTTCTGGAAAGACAACTATTATGAACTTAGTAAATCGTTTTTATGATGTTAGCGCCGGGAAAATTGCGCTTGATGGTACTGATATTCGCGAATTTACTTTAACTTCACTTAGAAATAATGTGGGAATTGTACTGCAAGATTCTGTTGTGTTTTCAGGAACTATTTTTGAAAATATTGCTTTTGGTAAGCGTGATGCTACATTAGCTGAGGTAGAAAATGCTGCCAAGAAAGCCCAAATTCACGATTATATTTCAAGTTTACCTAATGGTTATGAAACTAAAATTAGTGAAAATGGTGATACGTTCTCAACAGGACAAAGACAATTAATCTCAATTGCAAGAACTTTGTTGACAAATCCAGATTTTCTTATTTTAGATGAAGCAACGTCAAATGTTGATACAGTGACTGAGGAAAAAATACAAGTTGCAATGGATGAGGTAATAAAGAATAGAACTAGCTTTGTAATTGCCCATCGTTTAAAAACTATTATCAACGCTGATAAAATCATAGTTCTCAAAGATGGCTCAGTGCTTGAGCAGGGTACTCATCAGGAACTACTCAATCTAAAAGGATTTTATTATAAATTATATATGGATCAAATGGCTTTTGATTAAAATAGAAAAAATATTGAATTAAGTTAGCATGTAAAAGTGCTAACTTTTTTAATATCCCATAAAAAAAGGTAAAATAAGTTTATGAATTTATTTCAATATTTGAAAGGAGAATAATATGGGAGCGGTTATCGAATTTAGAAATGTTGATAAATATTATGGAAAATATCATGCCTTAAAAAATATTAACTTAGAAATTGACGAAGGAGAGATTGTCTCAATCATTGGACCTTCAGGCTCTGGAAAGTCTACATTGATTAGAACAATGAATGGCTTAGAAAAGATTAATAGTGGTCAGTTAATTGTAACGGGGTATGATTTAGCTGATAAAAAAACAGATATTAATAAAATTAGAAAAAATGTTGGAATGGTTTTTCAACATTTCAATTTATATGAAAACCATACTGTTTTAGAAAATATTATGTTAGCTCCACGTATTGTTTTGAAGCGACCAGAAGCTGAAAACAAAGAGATTGCAATGAAGCTTTTGAAAAGAGTAGGCTTGGAAGAAAAAGCCGATTTACTTCCCAAACAACTGTCTGGTGGACAAAAACAACGTGTGGCAATTGCAAGATCGCTGGCAATGAAACCTAAAGTGATTTTGTTTGATGAACCAACTAGTGCTCTTGATCCTGAAATGATTCAAGATGTATTAGATGTCATGAAATATATTGCCCAAGCTGGCATTACGATGGTGGTAGTAACCCATGAAATGGGTTTTGCTCGTGAAGTGGGAAGTCGATTACTCTTTTTTGATAAAGGAGAAGTATTAGAAGATTCTCACAATCCTAAAGAATTTTTTGCTCATCCTAAAACTGAAAGAGCAAGAGAATTTTTAAGCAAAGTTATTAGCCATTAGGAGAATAAAATGAAGAATTTTTATAGATGGATTTTTGCTTCATTCTCTTTGTTAGTTCTTTTAACATTATCAGCTTGCCAAAACAAAAGTAAAAGTTCGGATACTTATGAAAAAATAAAAACTTCTCAAGCAATTACCTGGGGCGTAAAAGCTGATACTCGCCTTTTCGGAATCATGAACATCAAAACTAGTCAGTTAGAAGGATTGGAAATTGACTTGGCTAAAGAACTATCCAAGAAAATGTTGGGCAAAAATATCAAAGTAAATTTAGTTCAAACAACAGCTAAAACTAAAATTCCCTTATTACGCAATGGAAGTGTTGATGCACTTTTATCCACGATGACGATTACTAAAGAAAGGAAAAAGATTGTTGATTTTTCAACACCCTACTTTAATGCAGGGCAAGCAATCTTAGTACCCCAAAATAGTAAAATAAGAAACGTTTATGATTTGAATAAAAATGGAATTACGGTTCTTGCAGTAAAAGGAACTACGGCAGTTGCAAATATTAGAAAATTTGCACCTAAGGCAAGTGTTTCTGAATATGATGATTATGGACAGGCTTTTAGTGCTTTGAAAGCAGGTCAGGGTCAAGCTTTAACTTCTGATAATGGTATTTTAGCTGGGATTGCGGCAGAAAATCCGGGCTTTAAGATAGTTGGAGGAACATTTACTAGTGAACCTTATGGTATTGCAGTTAGAAAAGGTGATACTAAACTTCGTAAAAAGATCAATCAAGCCTTAGCAGAATTAAAGGCTGATGGAACTTATCAAAAACTACTTAAAAAATGGTTCAGTGGTATACCAGGTTTTAGCATTAAGGAGGCAAGTAGATGATTGAAATTTTGCAGAATAATTGGTCAAACCTGCTTTCTGGATTTGGCGTAACAGTCATGATTAGCATAATTAGTTTATGTGCCTCATTAGTTTTAGGGACAGTTTTTGCAATTATGGAAGTAGTACCAAATAAAACTGTTCAAATAATAGCTCATTCTTATATTGAACTTTTTAGAAATATTCCATTATTGGTTATTACTATGATCTTTTATTTGATAGTTCCCCAATATTTATTTAAGATATCTGGCTTTACAGCTGGCTGTATAGGCTTATCCTTATACACCTCTGCCTTTATTGCCGAATGTATTCGAGCTGGTATAAATTCTGTTGGAGAAGGTCAGATGGAGGGAGCAAGAAGCAATGGGATGACTTATGTGCAAGCCATGCGTTTTGTTATTTTGCCACAAGCTTTTAAAGTAGCTATTCCTTCACTAGGAAATCAATTTATTAACTTGATAAAAAATTCGAGTGTCTTAGCATTCGTAGCAGGTTTTGATCTAATGTATCAAGGCGATGTAATTGCTTTTTCAAGTTTTCAAACCGTCAATACATATTTAGTTGTGGGATGTTGTTATTTAGTTTTAACATTACCACTCAGCTATTATATGAGATATTTAGAAAAGAAAATTGCTTAGGAGGGATAAAAGAATGTCTACGTTTATTAATGCATACTCTCCTACAAACTTGCGCTTTTTGCTTGAAGGATTGCTGGTAACAGTTGAGGTATCGATTATTTCTATTGTGTTAAGTTACATTATAGGCTTAATTTTAGGAACAATTAGATATATGAAGATTAAATATATCTCAGCAGTAGTTGGACTTATTATTGATATTATTAGGAATTTGCCATTGCTATTAATTATTTTCTTTACATATTTTGGCTTTCCTGAATTAGGTATACATGCAACACCATTTTGGGCAGCAATTAGTGCATTAGTGATTTTTGAGTCAGCAATGCTGGCGGAAATTGTGCGTGGTGGTATTAAAGCTGTCCCTGAAGGGCAAATGGAAGGGGCTAGAAGTAATGGAATGACTTACTTACAAGCAATGTGTCATGTCATTATGCCACAGGCAATGCATATGATGATGCCAGCCTTGCTATCTCAATTTGTTTCTTTAGTTAAGGACACTTCGCTAGCAACAATTATCATTTTGCCAGAGCTTTTATATCATGCTCAAATTATTTATAGTCAAAATACAACTTATATGATTCCAATGTATTTAATAATTGCAACAATGTATTTTGTTGTGTGCTTTGCCTTATCATTATTTGCTCAAAGGCTTAGAAAGAAATTGGGGAAGGGGGCCTAAATGGCCTTTTTTTCTGCTTGACTAAGTAAGCGCTTTTGTGTAAAAAAGGTAGAGAAGTATTTTTTGAGGTAGAGAAGAATGGATATAAGTTTAAGTGGCTTTTTGCAAAGTTTAGCAAATCCAGCAATGTTGACTACAGTCGTCCTAACTTTAGGAGTTATCTTCGTTAATGGCTGGACAGATGCGCCTAATGCAATTGCAACAACTGTAACAACTCGTGGAATGGCAGCTAAACCGGCGATTATCATGAGTGCTGTTTTTAATTTTTTAGGCGTTTTAATTATGCCCCAGCTGAATGCAAGTGTAGCTGAAACAATTTCAAATATGGTTGATTTTGGTGGGGATGCACATGCTTCAATGATTGCCTTAGCTGCAGCACTTTTCTCGATTGTAGTCTATAGTGTAGGAGCTTCAATCTTTGGCATACCAACAAGTGAAAGTCATTCATTGATTGCTGGTTTAACTGGAGCTGCAATTGCAATTCAAGGCAGTTTCAAGGGGATAAATTGGAATGAATGGATTAAAGTCTTGTATGGGATGGTTTTAAGTTTAGTATTAGGTTTTGCTTTGGGCTGGATCATTTGTAAATGCGTTATTCTAATTTGCCAAAATATGGATCGTAGAAAGACTAATCGCTTCTTCTCTGGTGCACAGATTGCTGGTGCAGCTGCAATGAGCTTTATGCATGGAGCTCAAGATGGCCAAAAGTTTATTGGCGTTTTGTTATTAGGAATGGCATTTGTTAATGGACATGCTAGTGCTGCAAGTATAGCAATTCCAGTTTGGCTAATGATGCTTTGTTCAATTACAATGGGAGTTGGTACAAGTGTTGGCGGAGAGAAGATTATCAAATCTGTTGGAATGGACATGGTAAAGTTAGAACCATTTCAAGGCTTTTCTTCTGACTTAGCTGGAGCAATTAGTATCCTGATATCAACTCTTTATGGTATTCCGATTTCAACTACGCATGCTAAAACTAGTTCAATTATGGGAGTTGGAGCGGTTAAAAGGCTGAGCTCTATTAATCTTAATGTAGTTAAAGACATGGTCTTAACATGGATATTTACTTTCCCAGGATGTGGACTTATTGCGTTTTTGATGGCGAAGTTATTTTTATTAGTATTTTAAGAGGATAGAAAAAATGAGTAGAAAATCAGATCAATATTATTTTGATACATTTTTGAAGTGTGCCAATTTTGCATATGAAGCTAGTCAATTGCTCAATGAGGTAGTTAATGATTATACACCTGATCGAGTATCAAATTTGACAGACAAGATTCATGAAATAGAACATAATGCCGATCATGAAAAACATGAAATGACAGAAGTTTTAATCAAAGCATTTGTTACACCAATAGAACGTGAAGATATTATGGAATTAGCCCATAATATTGATAATATGGTTGACCGAATTGAAGATGTACTTATGCGCTTATACTGCGATAACATTCAAACAATTCGACCAGAAATTTTGCCAATTTGTGAATTATTGATTCAAAATACAAATGAAGTTGTGGAATTAATTAAGGACTTGCCCAAATTCAAAAAGAATGCCGAATTTAAAGAACATATTGTTAATATCAACACGATGGAAGGAAAAGCTGACGTGATGTTTATTGATAATATGCGTAACTTACATGTGCATGAAAAAGATGCTTTACAAGTATTAGTTTGGAGAGATATCTTTAATTGTTTAGAGCGATGTCACGATGCTTGTGAGGACGTCGCCTCAAGTGTTGAAAAGATTGTTTTGAAGAATGCTTAATTTTTATAGTTAGTAAAAAAGAAGGTTGGATTTCCAACCTTCTTTTATTTGTGTTTATTAGTATTTTATTTCTTATTCTTTTTAATAATTATTGTTTCCAAGCAGCAATTAACTTGCTTTGACCTGTAGTAATGTCACTGTTCCAAGATTTCTTCTTGCCCGCATTTGCCAAGATAGTTTGCATATTAGCGTTGATTTGGTCATAGGCGCTTTCTGAGTTCTTAGTTATAGGTAAGTAGTAGAGCTTTTTAGTTGTTGCTTCCAAAATTGCAGGAACTTTACTGTTTTTTGAAGCTTTGTAACTTGCTGAATCTAAAACATCAGTATTGACCGGCATATAACCAGTTTTATTAGCCCAAGTAGCTTGGCTTGCCGTGCTAGTTAGGAATTTGAGGTATTTGAAAGCAGCAGTTCTTTGTAATTTAGTAGCTTTACTGAACATGTAAATATCTGTACCTTGTTGAACGTTTATAGAACTTGGACGTGCAGCAATGCCATATTCATTTCCTTGAGTTAAGCCACTTTTTACGTAAGCTTCATTGGCGGTTGAACCTACAAACATGGCAACTTTCTCTGAACTAAATGGTGTTGACATGTATTTTTCAGTACCAGCCATCATAAAGTAGCCGTCTTTAACGCCATCAGCGTAGTAATTAATAACAGCCTTTGATTCAGAACTAGCAAAATTTAACTTCTTTGTAAAATCAATGCCTTTTTCTTTCATTGCCAACATGTAGTAGTTATTAAGTGAGTCAAAGCCCACACCTTTAACCTTATGTTCGCTCTTTTCATAAATTTCTTGGCTAGCCTTCTTTAATTCAGCCATTGTTTTAGGTACTTTGACACCGTATTTATCTAAAATCGTTTTATTGTAAAACAAAACTTCAACGGACTTATTAAATGGAACTCCATATTGAGTACCGTTAATTTTAGCACCATCCCAAAGAGCAGATTTTATTTTACTGTTAGAATATGAACCCCAACCAATTTCTTTATTATTAACGTAAGGTGTAAGGTTAACTAACATTTTGTTTTGAGCAGCGCTATATAGCCAGCCTGGATATGCTTGGGTAATAGTTGGTAAATTCTTAGGTGATTGTAAGCTAGATACTAACTTTGATTGTAAATCACCTAAATTTCCACCTTGACTTTGTAATTGGACTTTGATGTTAGGATTTTTCTTTTCAAATTCCTTAGTCAAGTTTTCAAGTGTTGCCTTACTTGTTCCAGTTAAAGAATACCAAAAAGTAATGGTGGTCTTTTTGGTAACCTTAGTTGGAATTGTACTTGAACTAGTGGGAGTCTTGCTTCCAGTAGAACAAGCAGTAGCTAACAATGATACCCCTAGCATTGCGGCTAGAGCAACTTTATTTTTAAACTTCATAAAATGGCATCCTCCCCCAAACAAAAAATCAACTGTGTTAAAACATTAACAAACACATGGTAATTTTATCATAATTTACCCTTAAATTCGATATTTATAGAAGCAATGTTCTTAATTGACCGGGGTCTATTACTAATTTAAGATTAGATTGTAAAGAATTTGCAAAAAGTTCGAACTTGGAATAGTCTAATTAAATAATCATTCAGAAAAATGAGGTGGAATTTATGAACGATGAACCTTTAGTATATATGTATTCTGTTGGGAAACGGAAGCCATATGACTACGATTATGCAAATCGGCAAAGTAATACACAGAATCCGTGTCCCTTTTGTAATCCTCAAACATTAACTGATATTTACGAAACAGATGGTGACAAAATTTGGCTTCATAATAAATATCCAACTTTAAAAGACACAATGCAGACTATTTTAATTGAATCAAGTGATCACCAAGGTGACATTTCAACTTATACTAGAGAAGAAAATCGAGAGTTGATGAAGTTTGGCTTAAAGTGCTTCCAAAAGATGTATAATTCAGGTGATTATCAGAGTGTTCTTTGGTATAAAAACTTTGGAACAAAATCTGATGGTTCATTGCAACATCCTCACATGCAAATTGTGGGACTTGATAAAATGGATGGCTATAAAAATATACAAGAAAATAATTTTACTGGCTTTGAAGTTGGTAAAAGTGGGGACGTTGAAATGAATTTGTCTAAAAGACCTGTTCAAGGTTATCAAGAAGTCAATGTTGTTACCTGGCATAATCAAGACTTAGATATTTGGGCAGATTTAATTCAAAAATCCACTCAATATGTAAGAAGTGTCTTGTCACACGGGGTAGATTCATATAATCTATTCTTCTATCCAATAAAAAATGGTAAGGGTACATGCTGTAAAGTTATTCCAAGATTTTATGCGCCACCTTACTTTGTTGGTTATAAATTATCCCAAGTTGATGATGATGAAACTCTTGAATGGGAAGCAGCTAGATTAAAGGGGTTCATCACTAGTGGAATTAGCCTAACTTAAGTTATTGTTTAATTTTAGGATAACTAGGTTATAATATGGTTAACCGCTTTCATGAAAGGAAATTGATATGCAAAAGATTGTTGTTGTAGGGTCAAGTAATGTTGATACCACCCTCCATGTAGTAGATTTTCCAAAGCCTGGTGAAACTATTAACGCGTTAGATATTACTGAAGCCGGTGGTGGAAAAGGAGCAAATCAAGCTATTGCTGCTGCTAAAGCAGGGAGTGAAACTTACTTTATTAATCGTGTTGGAGAAGATTCATCTGGGCGATTTATCTTAAAGCAGTTGAAGTGCTATGGGGTCGATACTACTTATGTTCAAACCACTTCTGGTACTAATACAGGACATGCATACATTAATTTAAATGAGGCTGGTCAAAATAATATTATTATTGACCATGGTGCTAATTATGAATTAAGTGTTGAAGATATTGATGCTGCAGAAGAATTGATCAAAGATAGTGATGCAATTATTACGCAATTTGAAACACCAATTGAGGTAGCTATTGAAGCTTTCAAAATTGCTAAGAAAAATAATGTAATTACAATTTTAAATCCAGCCCCAGCAATTAAGGAACTTCCTAAGGAGCTATTAAAATTAACAGATTTGATAGCACCTAATGAAACAGAAAGTAGCCTAATTACAGGAATTGAAGTTAAGGACTTAGAATCAATTAAGGCTAATAGCGATAAATTACATGAATTAGGAGTTAAAAATGTAGTTATTACATATGGCGATAAGGGGAGCTACATTTCAACTGCTAATGTTGAAAAATTAATTCCAGCATTTAAAGTGGAAGCAGCAGATACAACTGGTGCTGGCGATACTTTTATTGGCTTTTTAACGAGTCAATTACAGGCTGATTTTTCAAATATTGAACAAGCTGCTACCTTTGCAGCTCGTGCATCATCAATTGCTGTGAGCAGATTAGGGGCCCAGCCTTCTATCCCTACTTACAACGAAGTTAATGAATTAATGGGGAGAGAATAATGGATAAAAATATGCAAGATGAACTGAAAAAAGAAGCTGCTAAAGTTGCAGCTGACAAGGTTCAAGCTGGTTCGGTTTTAGGTGTTGGAACTGGTTCTACGGTAAAGTTTTTTATTGATTGGTTAGGTGAACGAAAAGAAAAAGAAGGCCTAACTCTGAAACATATAGTTACTACTTCTAGTCGTTCAAAAAAGCAATTAGAAAGTTATGGCTTTAAAGTAGATGAATTGGCAGATGTTGATGAAGTAGATTTAACTGTTGATGGAGCTGACCGTGTTGATAGTCAATTAAACGGTATTAAAGGTGGCGGTGCAGCTTTAACACTCGAAAAAAATGTTGCTGTCAATTCAAAAAAGAATATTTGGATTGTTGATGAAAGTAAAGTAGTAGATCATTTATCTGGATTCAAATTACCAGTTGAAGTCTTACCAGTTTCTTGCATGCAAGTTAAAAAGCGACTTGAGAAAGAAGGGCTAAATCCAGAATTTAGAATGGATGGCAATAAAAAATTAACTACACATTATGGTAATTATATTTTAGATTTAAATATTAGCCCAATTCCTGTTCCAAATGGTTTGGCAGATTACTTAGATCATACTGTTGGCGTTGTTGAGCATGGCTTATTTTTAGGTATTTGTGATGAAGTAATCGTCGCTAAAAGTAATGGAACAATTCAAGAAATTAAGCGTTAATTTAACTTAATTTTAGAATAAGACAAAGATAATTATCTTTGTCTTTTTATTTTTGATATGATAATTTAAAAGATTTTTGAAGGAGAAAGCAATGAATAAGAAACCATTAATTATTAGTACTGATCCTGGTATTGATGATGCAGTAGCATTAACAATTGCTTTATTTGCAAAGGAACTTGATGTTAAGTTAATCGCGGCAACATGGGGAAATGTAAGTTTAGAAAAGACTTTGAATAATGCTCTAAAATTAGAAACATTTTTGGGTACTAAAGTACCCGTGGTTTCTGGTGCTAAGCTACCTTTAGTAAAGAAACCAATTGATGCATCAGAAGTACATGGTAAAAGTGGGATGGATGGATTTGATTTCCCAGAACCAGATAAAGGATTATTGGTTTCTGGTTTAGCAGCTACCAAAATTCATGAAGTTGTTGCTAATAGCCCTGAAAAAGTTACTTTGATGCAAATTGGACCAGCAACTGATTTTGCCTTGTATTTTAGACAATATCCAGATGATTTAGAAAAAATTGAAGAATTAGTTATTATGGGTGGTGCAATTGGCCGCGGAAATTATGGACCATATGATGAGTATAATGTTAGTGGGGATCCTGAAGCTGCAAAGATTGTTTTTGAAAGTGGTGTAAAGATTCGCGTTGCACCTCTTGAACTAGGTCATCAAGCTTTTGTTAAGCAAGATACAATGGATGTAGTTAAAAATTATGGAAAAACTGGAGAAATGCTGTATTCCATTCTTTCTAATTTGCATGATGGCACTTTGTCAGATGGCCTTGAGATTTATGATGCTTTGGCAGTAGGGATGCTACTAGCACCAGAAATGTATACTTTTAAGCCTGCTTTTGTAGCAATTGATACAAATGATTCGTATACTTATGGTGCTAGTGTAATGGATTTTGATAATTTCTTTGGTAAGCCAGTAAACGCAGAAATTGGTGTATCAATTAATCGTGAACAATTTGTAGATTGGTTTGCTAAAGTTTTAAAAGAAGCAGATAAATAAAGAGAGAAGATTGAAATGACAGATTTCGTTTATCGTGCTGTAATGCGTGATATTAAGCAAAATATTCTCGCTCAAAAGTATGAGGACATGCGTTTACCAGATGAGCGAAGCTTGGCTAGTCACTATCAAGTTTCACGCTCTTCAATGAAGCGGGCGTTGGAATTATTAGCACAACAGGGTATTATTTTCAAAAAGCGTGGAAGCGGAACTTTTATTAATCCACTGTATTTAAAAAATCAAGCATTATTTCGCTATGAAGGCTCTAACTTAGGGTTAACTGATAGTTTTAAAGTTCCTGGCAAAAAGCAACAGATTAAGCTGCTAGAGTTTAAAGTTATTAATGCTAGCAAAGAATTAGCTCAAGACTTATTTATCAATGAAGCCGACTTTGTCTATCAATTCAAAAGACTTCGTTTACTTGATAATCAGCCATTTTTAATCGAAACTGGGTATTTACCAATAAAAATTGTCCCTGAACTTACTCCAGAAATTTTAAAAGATTCGCTATTTAATTATTTAGAAGATACTCAAAACAAAACAGTTACTAGATCGTTTTTGAATATTACAGTTGAACCTTCTAATTCAGAAGATCAATCAGAACTGGATTTGCAAACTAATGAACCAGTAGGTGTTATGGAGGGAATTTTCTTTTTAGATGATGGAACTCCATTTGAAGTGTCTAATATGCGAATTCATTATAAATATATGCGATATAACAGTTTTGTTAATTTGAACCAATAAGAATAAGGCCAATAGTGACCTTATTTTTTATACTTAAAATTGGACCCAACCAATTATTAAATAAGTTGAACTTTTGCAAAAAGTTGGGTATTATATAAGTGTAAAAAAGAAATTTAATTCCTTAAAAGGAGAACTAAAATGACAGTTAATTTTGATTCACAAGACTACTTAAGAAGTGTTGATGCATATTGGCGTGCAGCTAATTATTTATCAGTTGGCCAATTGTTTTTAATGAAGAACCCATTATTAAAGACAGAATTAAAGGCTGAAGATGTTAAGCCTAAGCCAATTGGTCACTGGGGAACTATTGTCCCACAAAACTTTATTTACGCTCACTTAAACCGTGTAATTAAGAAATATAACTTAAACATGTTTTACATTGAAGGCTCTGGTCATGGTGGCCAAGTAATGGTTTCTAACTCATATCTTGATGGCTCATATACCGAAAGATATCCAGAAATTACTCAAGACGAAGCAGGAATGACCCGCTTATTTAAACGTTTCTCATTCCCAGGCGGTGTAGCTTCACATGCTGCTCCTGAAACTCCAGGATCAATTCATGAAGGCGGAGAACTTGGTTACTCACTTTCACATGGTGTAGGTGCAATTTTAGATAATCCTGATGTAATTGCAGCCGTTGAAATTGGTGATGGTGAAAGTGAAACTGGCCCACTTGCAGCTAGTTGGTTTAGTGATAAGTTCATTAACCCAATTCACGATGGTGCAGTTTTACCAATTCTTCAAATTAATGGTTTCAAGATTTCTAACCCAACAATTGTTTCAAGAATGAGCGATGCTGACTTAACTAAATACTTTGAAGGCATGGGTTGGAAGCCATACTTTGTAAACGTTCATGGCTTAAGTCATATGGATGCACATGAATTGATGGCTAAGACAATGGATAAGGCTGTTGAAGATATTTTAGCTATTCAAAAGCATGCTCGTGAAACTGGTGACGATTCAATGCCACAATGGCCAATGATGGTCTTGCGTGCACCAAAAGGTTGGACTGGTCCTAAGTTTGACCTAGATGGTAACCCAATCGAGAATTCATTTAGAGCCCACCAAATTCCAATTCCTGTAGATCAAAAGCATATGGAACACAAGGATATGCTTATCGACTGGATGAAGAGTTACAAGCCAGAAGAATTATTTAATGAAGATGGCTCACCAAAGGATATTGTGCTTGAAAATACTGTTCAAGGTGACCAAAGAATGGCAATGAATCCAGTTACTAATGGTGGTATTAATCCTAAGCGTCTTCATTTACCAGACTGGAGAAATTACGCAATTGATTTTGACAAGCCAGGTAGTGTTGAAAAGCAAGATATGGCTGAATGGTCTAAGTACTTAAATGAAATTGCTAACTTAAACCCAACTAATTTCCGTGGTTTTGGTCCTGATGAATCTAAGTCTAACCGTTTATTTACTATTTTGGATGGTCAAAAGCGTCAATGGATGGAAGATATCAAAGAACCAAATGATGAAGACTTAGCTCGTTCAGGTAGAATGATTGATTCTCAATTATCAGAACATCAAGCAGAAGGCTGGCTTGAAGGCTACGTCTTAACAGGTCGTCACGGCTTCTTTGCAACTTATGAAGCCTTTGGCCGAGTAGTTGACTCAATGCTTACTCAACACATGAAGTGGTTAAGAAAGGCTAAGGAACAATACTGGAGACATGACTATCCAGCTCTTAATATCGTTGATACTTCAACTGTGTTCCAACAAGACCACAATGGTTACACTCACCAAGATCCAGGTTTGTTAACTCACCTCTTTGAAAAGAATCGTCCAGATTTAATTCATGAATATTTACCTGCAGATACTAACTCATTACTTGCAGTAAGTAATAAGGCTTTTGCAGATCGTGAATGTATCAATGTTTTGGTAACTTCAAAGCAACCTCGTCCACAATGGTTCAGTAAAGAAGAAGCTCAAAGATTAGTTGAAAATGGTCTTAGCTACATTGATTGGGCATCAACTGATGATCACGAAGAACCTGATGTGGTCTTTGCCTCAACTGGTACTGAACCTACCTTGGAAACATTAGCTGCAATTGACTTATTGCATAAGAACTTCCCAGATCTTAAGATTCGTTATATTAATGTCTTGGATGTAATGAAGTTACAAAGCCAACGTAAGAACCCCAATGGTTTGTCAGATGAAGAATTTGATCGCTTATTTACTAAGAATAAGCCAGTTATCTTTGCATGGCATGGCTTTAAGCCAATGATGGAATCAATTTGGTTTGACCGTCACAACCATAATGTTTCAATCCATGGTTATGAAGAAAATGGTGACATTACTACTCCATTTGATATGCGGGTCTTGAATGAAATTGACCGCTTCCACTTAGCTAAAGATGCAGTAGAACGCCTTGACTTGCCAGCTGCAGGCTTTGTTGATGAAATGGACAAGCTTTTATCTAAGCACCACACATACATTCGTGACAATGGTAAAGATATTCCTGAAGTTACTGAATGGGAATGGAAGGGCTTAAACTAAGTCTGAAAATATTAAGTGTCTGACTTTTGGTCAGGCGCTTTTTTGTTGATGAAAATATTAGTAAACTACAATCATTTTTCTTATAATATAAGTTGAAAGTGTAACTTGATTGGAGAGATATATTATGGATTTTGAAGAGGTGTTTAATAAAGAGCGTGCAACTCGTAAATTTTCAACTCGCAAGGTTGATGATGAGTTAATCAAAGAGATTATCAAAAAAGCTCAACAATCTCCCTCATTGCTTAATTCCCAACCATGGAGAGCATATGCAATTACTGGAGGCGCTTTATTAAAACTGAAACGTGAAAATAAAGCTTATATTGCACGTAAAGTTCCTGTTAGTGAAGACTTTTCAACAATGTTGTCAATTGATTGGTCTACTTTTCCTAGTCAAAACATGTCTAATATGGGGGCTTTTGTTACTTACTTTTTGCATAATAAGACAGAATTATTTGAGAATGCCAATAATAACATGTTTTATGCTCCTGCGATTATTTTTTTGACAATACCAAAAAAATCACCAGCATGGTCAGTTTTTGATTTAGGTATTTTTGCTCAGAGTATTATGCTTTTAGCAATTAATCGCGGGCTTGATACGATGCCAGCTCATTCATTAGTTGCATATCCTGATTTAATTAGAAAATATACTAATATTCCAGATGATGAAGCAATTGGTATGGCTATTGCGATTGGTTATGCTGATAAAGCAGCTGAGGTGAATTCTCCAACTTATATTCCTGGTAGAGTTCCATTCGATAAAATTTTCAAATTAATTAAATAAAAGTCTAGCTAATGGTAAAATATAAATAGTTTATTATAATTTTTATTTTTAAAGGTGATATAAAAATTGGATACTAGTCAGATAGTGACTAATTTAGTCGCTACACTTATTATTTTTGGATTTGCTACATTTTTTGTTATTTCCGAGTTTGCACTTGTTCAGACGAGACCTAGCCAGCTTGAAGACATGATTGCTAACAAAGAAGGAAATTTGAAAAAGCTCAAACGAGCTTTGCATATGGTTAGAAACCTTAATGAGTATCTATCAACCACACAAGTAGGTACTACTTTAGTTGGGGTTGTTTTAGGTTGGTTCTCCACGGATACTCTATCAGAACTTATCATTAGAGGATTAAAAATTAGTCCACTTAGTGAATCCTTAGCTAAATCTATTGGGGCAGTACTGGGCGTATTGCTGTTAACTTATTTAGAAGTTGTTTTTACGGAAATTGTTCCTAAAAATATAGCTATTGATATGCCAGTAAAAATGTTAATGGTAATTGTAACTCCACTTAAATGTTTCCATACCTTGGTTTATCCATTTGTTTGGATTCTTAATACTAGCTCTAATGGTGTCTTAAAGTTAATGGGCTTTAAGGAAGCAGCTGAAGAAAATGAAATTTATTCACAGTCAGAAATTATTAAGTTATCACGCTTAGCTGTAACAGGTGGTGCTCTTGATAAAGAAGACTTGAAATATATGGAGCGGGCTTTTGAGTTAAATGATAAAGTAGCTAAAGATATTAATGACTGATAGAACAAGATTAACTGTTCTTGATGCTACTGATACTGTTAAGACTGCTTTAAAATTATATTTGGATGAAGGCTTTAGTCGATTCCCTGTTGTTCGTGATAATGATAAGGATGATGTTGTAGGTTATGTTTATGCTTACGATATTGTAGAGCAGAGCAATGAGGGAAATAATGCTTCATTAAGTAGATTGATTCGTGCTATCATTACAGTACCAGAATCAATGCCAATTCAAGATATTCTACAATTAATGATTCAAAAACATACTCCAATCGTTTTAGTTGTTGACGAATATGGTGGAACTAGTGGGATTGTTACTGATAAGGATATTTATGAAGAGCTTTTTGGATCAATTAAAGATGAAATCGATGACGTTTCTGATGAATATATTATCCGAGATAAGGATGGCAAAGTCCGTGTTTCAGGGAAAACCACTTTATATGACTTTGAAAGATTTTATCATAAAAAGCTTAAAGCCTTTCAAGATAGCGATATAATCACAATTGGTGGTTATATGATGGAACACTATCCAGATTTGAAAAAAGGTGATAGTGTAACTGTTGAAGGCTATAAATTTGAAGTTGCTGAAATTGAGCAAGGCTTCATGAGATGGTTCAATGTTGAAAAACTGAATGATAATTCTAAAACTACGGAATAATATTCATAAAAAAGCACTGACAAATTAGTGCTTTTTTTGTTATTATTAATTTAAATAGTATTGATAGATAAGGATTCAAGGATAGGTTAGTAATGAGAGATAATATCGAAGATATTTTAGAAAGTACTTTATTTAGTCGTGATGATATTCACGAAATGTGTGTCCGGTTAGGTAAGCAATTAACTGAAGATTATGCTGGAAAAGAACCAGTGTTAGTAGGAGCATTAACTGGTGCAATTTTCTTCATGACTGATCTTGCTCGTGAAATGGATGTGCGTTGTAAGATGGACTTTATTGATGTTTCTAGTTATGGCAATGGTACAGAATCATCTGGAAAAGTTAAATTAGTTAAAGACGTCACTACTGATGTAAAGGGCAAGGATATCTTGATTATTGAAGATATTGTTGATACTGGTCATACTTTGAAGTTTATGAAAGAACATTTTATAAGCTTGGGAGCAAAGAGCGTGAAGTGTGTAGCACTTTTAAATAAACCATCACGAAGAGTAGATAATGTATCAGTTGATTATTATGGCTCTGAAGTTGAAAACCAATTCGTTGTTGGATATGGATTAGACTTTTACAATATGTTTAGAAATATTCCATACATCGGCGTCGTAAAGCCTGAAGTAATTCAAGCATATGCAAATAAATAAATATAAAGAGGCTATATTTCACGGTGAAGTGAAATACAGCCTCTTTTATTACTTATTCTGTTTTTTCTTATAAAAGTAGATTGGCAGTCCCAATGCAGTAAGCCCAGATCCAATCAATGATAACCAGAATTGGTTAATGATTGTCATTATAATGATAAAAATCCCACCTGCTAAGGCAATTATTGGTGTAATTGGATAAAATGGCACTTTAAATGGTCGCTTGAGATTAGGCTTACGACGACGTAAAACAGGCTGGCAAAGTGTTAACATAATCGTAAAAAACCACATTACGAATACCAGCATATCTGTTAAAATATCGAAATTACCTAAACTAATCATGAGCATTGTAATAATCCAGATTGTAACTGCTCCCCAAACAGGTACACCAGTTTTTTTATTAGCTTGCTTAAATTTTTTAGAAAATGGTAATAAGTTATTTTGAGCTAAAATATACGGAGCTCTCATACCTGTAAGCATGAAAGCATTAGCTGCTCCATAACAAGAAATTAAAATTCCAATTGTGACTAGTTTACCACCCATATTGCCAAATAGCTTAATGCTAGTATTAAAAGCGGTATTTTGGTTACCGAAAATACTGTTGAATGGCAATATTTTTAAAAATACAAAGTTAACCAAAACGTAAATTGCAGTGACAATTCCCAATCCCCAAATTAGAATTTTAGCCATATCTTTTTGGGGATTTTTTAAATCTCCAGCTAAATTAGTCACGCTGACCCAGCCATCGAATGCAAAAAGAGCAGATAGTAAACCACCACTAATAGCAGTTACTAAAGGAACAGCATTTTTTGAAGCAAAGCTAGTAAAACTGAAATGTTGTTCAGGAGCCATTAAGCCAAAGATGATGATTAAAATAAGTGGGATAACTTTAATGACAGTAACAATTGATTGTAACTTACTTGAAAATTTGGTCCCTAAAAGATTAGTCAAGAAAATAAAAGTTATCATGCACAATGAAATTGGTAGAGCAGCAATTTTATTTCCAAAGAGGTTGCTAGCTTGCGTACCAAAAATTGAGCTGCTGGCCCCAGCTTCAGCTGGGAAGTAAACAATAATTTGCGCCCAACCGAATAGAAAGCCCCAGATGCTACCATAAGTGTATTCTAAATATTGAATTGATCCATTTACAGGTAATTCTGCAGCGACTTCTGCTATAGTTAATCCAGATGCAAGTGATAAAAATCCAGCCAAAAGCCAGACAAATATTGTTAATCCAGCAGAGTTAGTTTGATGACTGATTGTTCCTATTTTAAAAAATACACCGGCCCCAATGACGCTACCAACTAGTGTTGCGAGGCCTTGGGCAAAGGTAATTTCTTTTTTCAATTTTTTCTCCTCTTTTAATTAGTTAATAATGAAGTATATTGAAATTATACTAGATAAACCACACAAAGTCTTGGTATAGCTAGAAATATTGGTTAAAATGTTTCTAGGAGGATTTATTGTGCCACATTTTCGACATCGTTCTACATTACCATTAATTATTATTAGTCTCATTTGTGTAATTTGTGCCTTGTTTTTTGCATATCGTTCATTACCCAAAAGAACAACCTTGCCAACTGGTTCAAATTTAAGTGTGGTTGGGGTCAAGCTTGATCAATATCGCGACTCGGTTGACTTACACAAGTTGCAAGCAGCAGGAATTTCATTCGTCTATTTACGAGCTACACAAGGGAAATCTTATTTTGATGATGAGTATGATCGTTATCGCAGTCAAATTCAGGGAACTAATTTAGCTTTTGGAAGTGTTCTATATTTTAGTGATGAATCAACTGTTAAGGCTCAGTATAGATATTTTAATAAAAAGACCAATTCTAACACTGGAAGTCTGCCAATTTTGCTAGAAGCTGCTCCGGGGAGTAATAGTAATAAATTATCTTTTTGGAAACATATGGGGCAATTAGCCACTTTATTTTTGAAAGATGGAAAAAGTGTTATGGTTCAAGGAAGTATTAAATACAAAAAATACTTCCCAATTTCCACTAAATTTATGTCTACAGATAATCGGGCCCCGAATAAGTTACAATATGCGTTTTGGCGCTATACGAATAAAGGTCATGTAAAGAATGTAGAAGCAATGGAGTATGACGTTGAAATGTATGCATATAACGGTACAATGGGTCAATATAAACAACTTTATGGAGATTTAACACAATAATGTATTCAGAAAAAATTCAAACAGTTTTGAATAAAGAAGGAAAAATTAATCCTACTTTGATTCAAAAAGCTAGTTATGAAAGTCTTAAAAGCGGTTCAAATGTTATAGGGTTAGCCAAAACAGGAACAGGAAAAACTTTGGCTTACAGTTTACCTTTGTTAGAAACTACTAAGCCTGGCGATGATGCGAGTGTAGTGATTTTTGAACCAACTACTGAATTAGCAATTCAAACTAGAAATGCTATTCGTCCGTATGCTTTAGCACTTGGTTTGAATGTTTTGGCTTTAGTAGGTAGTGGTAACCGAAGCAGACAAATTGAGCAACTCAAAAAGAGGAAGCCAGAAATTTTAGTTGTAACACCAGGACGTTTTTTTGATTTATTTTCAGATAATAAGATTAAGCTTAGTAAAATTCAAAAATTGGTTATTGATGAAGCTGATGATATTTTAGAATTTACTAAGTTGGAATTGCTTTCTAGCCTGGGACAAAATTTACCAACTACTAGTCAAGTGGTTTTATTTGGGGCAACTGAAAGTAGCGTAACTCAAGAAGCTGAAGAGTTATTTGCAACTAACTTCTTCTTGATTGATGTTCGACCAGAACAAAAAAGCCCAGTTGAACACTATTTCTTAAAAGTAACTAATCGGTATAAGATTCAATTCTTGCAACGATTGGTAAAGTTAGATGGCTTTAAAGGAATCTTATTTTTTGATTCTAATGAAACTTTAGAAAAATTTGCTAGAATTTTTAGCCATTCACAGACTAAATTTGACTTATTAACAAATAATCAACCTAAAACTAGACGTCAAAAAGCTATTAATGATTTAGTTGCTGGTAAAACACGTTTGCTTTTAGCGACTGATTTGGCAGCACGTGGTCTTGATATTCCTAAATTAACTTACGTGGTTAATTATGAATTGCCTGAAGATGAAAACACGTATTTACACCGTGCCGGTAGAACTGGACGAATGGGCCATGATGGTTTTGTTGTGACCTTGGGTGATGATCATGATTTACGGGATATGCGTAAATTACTTTCGGATATTGATTTAAAGCAAGTCTATTTTAAAGGATTTGGTTTATCAACTGAAAAGCCTAAAAAGACAGAAAAGAAACAACTAGAAAAGGCTGTTTCTAATGAAGTTAAGAAAGCGAAAAAGCATCACAAAAAGCGTAAAAGAAATCAAAAAAATAAGGGATATCATCCCAGAAAAGAGAAAAAGTAGTGGGAATTACAAAAAGATTTATCTATTTTTTAGAGCGCTGGGTACTTCCATTAGCAACTACTATGGCCAAGTGGCGTTGGTTAGTTGCTTTAAGGGATGCTTTTATTTCAGTAATGCCAATCAGTATTGTGGGTTCTTTGACGGTATTAATTCCTGGTTTAATTAATGCTGCTAAAGCGGAATTAGGCTTAGGAGCTATTACATATGCTCTAATGCCGGTAGTTAATATTTCCAATCTAATTTATCAAGGTACTTTTAAACTGTTTTCAATATATTTTGCTTTAGCTTGGGGTTATCAATTAGCGAGAAGCTTTGAAGTTAATCGGCTTGCTGGAGCGATAACATCGTTAGGCTGTTATTTGATGAGCATAGCTAATGTTGTGAAATTAAATCTCAATGGTGATGAAGTTTCAATAAAAAATGCTTTTAATACTAGCCAACTTTCGAGTTTAGGGTTGTTTACATCACTTATTTTTGGAGCAGCTGGACTAGCAATTTTTATATTAATGACCAAAGCTAGATTAACATTGCGATTTAGTTCATATATGCCCCATGCTGAGGAAGCTGCTTTTATTGCCTTGATACCGATGATTATTAGTTTGAGTGTTATTGGGGCAATTAATTATATTTTCCAAATGGTAACTGGAACTTATTTTGGAAATTGGCTATTAACTACTATTCAAAATCCTTTGACTAAAATGGGGCAGGGCTTTGGAATAGTATTATTAATCACATTTTTATTACACGCGTTTTATTTCTTCGGCATTAATGGGATGAGTGTATTAGTACCAGTTATTGATTCAATATGGCTTACTCCTCAGAATGCAAATTTGGCAGCAGTAAAGTCAGGACATGCAGTTCGTTATTTATGGACTAGAAATTCCTTTGACATCTATAGCTGGATTGGTGGAACTGGGGATACCTTAGTTTTAATTCTGTTAATATTGCTGATTTCAAAACGAAGTGATTTCAGAACTTTAGCTAAGATAGCTATTGGACCGGGATTTTTTAATATAAATGATCCAATAGTCTGGGGATTGCCATTGGTTCTAAATCCAGTATTCCATTTATTTTAGCACCAATAGCTAACGTTACCTTGGCCTATTGGGCAACAGCTTGGCATTTAGTTGAGCCAGTTTCAACTTCCGTTCCAAATGTTATTCCGCCATTTTTAAATGCTTTTTTAGCAACCAATTATGATTGGAGGGCATTGGCTTTAGTAGCGCTAAATATGATAGTAGCGATTTTAATTTGGTTACCATTTGTTTTGGCTGGTGAAAGGATAGCAAAAGAGCAAGAAAAACGTAATCTTTTTTCATTTGAATATTAAAAAAGTTGGGTACAATAAGTAAAAGTATGATAGAGTTATATTGTACCTTGGCCACGTAGCTCAGTAGGATAGAGCCACTGTCTCCTAAACAGTAGGTCGCCAGTTCGATTCTGGCCGTGGTCATATTTTTATGCTAAAAAAGGTTGATATTGTCTACGTTTAAAAACGAAGAATATCAACCTTTTTGTATCTAACTTTTCTCCATAAATAAAAACTTAGAAAAATCCCCTTTAAATGCTTTCTTATCATTTACAACCTTTAATAACTCTTCTTCAGTAATTCCTTTAAAATCTAAAAATGCTTTTAAAACTGTATAAACATCTGCCAATTCTTCAATTAAATTTTCTTCACTTGTAGCATCTTTTACTTCATTAGCTTCTTCTACAATTTTATTTTTTAGTGCTGGAAGAATTTCGTCTTGGTTGAGTTTTCTAAATTTTGCATTAGTTACAAATTCTGGTATTTTATCTCGTACTAATTTATTCATGTTTAATACTTCTTTCTATAATTGTTCTTATTATCATAAGAACTGATTATGTATTATAGATAAATAAACCCGGATTTATAGTTCATAATTTTATTACTAATCATTATAAAACACAATAACATTTACAAAAATGTGATATAAAACAAGAATTATAAGAGTGTTATTATTTAATAACGTACGATTTTTACGACAAGTAAAATTGCTACAATTCCCCAACAAAATAATCCGGTTGAAATTAAAATCCATTTTTTTAAATTGCTTTTTTCAGCTATTCCAAATACTACACAAAAAGAGCCAATTGTGATTAAAAAGCCACTAATTAATAAATAGAGAAATCGTAAATCCATTTAATTCCCTTCTTTTCAATAACTTATTAATAGCGTATCATAGGTATTAACGCGATGGAGGTAATTTTATGAAGCAAATTAAAGTAATGACTGTTTTTGGAACAAGACCAGAAGCAATTAAGATGGCTCCACTTGTTTTGAAATTGAAGTCAGATGCGCGCTTTGAAGAAGTGACTGTTGTTACTGCCCAACATAGGGAAATGCTTGATCAAGTATTAGATATTTTTAAGATTAAGCCAGATTATGACTTTAATATTATGCACAAGAATCAAACTTTAGCTGATATTACAACTAAGGTCATGACAATGCTTACTGATACAATAAAAAAAGAAAAGCCTGATGTTGTTTTAGTTCATGGTGATACTACTACTTCATTTGCTGCAAGTTTAGCAACTTTTTATGAACAAACTACTTTAGGCCACGTTGAAGCAGGTCTTAGAACTTGGAATAAATATTCTCCATTTCCTGAAGAAATGAATCGTCAATTAACTGACGTTTTAAGTGATTTATATTTTGCGCCAACTAGTTTAAGTAAGCAAAATTTACTTAAAGAAAGTCATCCAGAAGATAATATTTTTATTACTGGTAATACAGCAATTGATGCTTTACATGAAACTGTTCAAAAAGATTACCATCATGACGTTTTAGATGAAATTAAGCCAGGTAATCGTGTGATTTTAGTAACGATGCACCGCCGTGAAAACCAAGGCGAACCAATGCGCCGAGTATTCAAGGTGATGAAGCAAGTGGTTGATAGTCACGATGATGTTGAGATTATTTATCCAGTCCACTTGTCACCACGTGTGCAAGCAGTAGCCAAGGAAGTATTAGGTGGCGATTCTAGAATTCATTTGATTGATCCATTAGATGTTGTTGACTTCCATAACTTAGCGCAAAGAAGTTACTTTATTATGACTGACTCTGGTGGTGTTCAAGAAGAAGCTCCTTCACTTGGTAAGCCAGTTTTAGTTTTGCGGGATACTACAGAAAGACCAGAAGGTGTTGAAGCTGGTACTTTGAAGTTAGTGGGTACTGAAGTTGATAAAGTAAGAACTGAAATGGTTAAGCTTTTAGAAGATAAGGCTGCTTATGAAGAAATGGCCAATGCCAAGAATCCATATGGTGATGGTCATGCAAGTGACAGAATCATGGATGCGATTGCTTATTACTTTGATAAAGCCAATACTAAACGCCCAGCAGAATTTGAATAAAGTAATTTTAAAGCTAGATTTTGATTTCTAAAATATGTATTTTAAGGCTTGATTTCGACATTTTATCGAAATTGAGCCTTTTTAGTTTGCAAAAAGAGTTGACAAAAGCAACTATTTATAGGAGATAACCAATGCTTAACAATAAAGAAATTGATATAATTCGAAAATTTAATCGACAATATGTAATAGCACTTGGAGTACTTAATAAGAAGATTTTTAAAACGGATTTATCTTGGCCTGAAGGGAGAATTCTTGAGAAAATTGCTGAAGAAGATGAAATAACTCCAATTCAAATTGTACACAAATTAAAGATTGATAAAGGCTATACTAGTCGAGTAATTAGTCAATTAGAAAAGAAAAGGTTAATTGAAAAAATCCCTGATTCAAAAGATCGACGCTCTATTAAATTAGTTCTAACTGATAAAGGCTGTGAAGCATATAAATCAATTGATATTCGTTCGAATGATCAAATAAATAACTTAATTGAAAATTTATCAGATAATCAACAAATAGAATTTTATGAGAGTATTAGGCATGCAAATCAATTATTATTTGAAAGAAAGGAAAAATAGTTATGTGGTACGTTAAGAAATGGAATGAATTAACACCTGACGAAATTTGGCAAATATTGGATTTACGCATTTCTACGTTTGTTGTTGAACAAAAACGAATTTATCATGAAATTGATAAAACTGATCTCTCTGCTTTACATGTTTTTGCAATTGAAAATGATAAAATAGTAGCTTATGCTCGGGTCTTTTTAGATGGAAAACATGTTTCTTTTGGAAGAGTAGTTACTAGTGAAGCGGTCCGAGGTCAGGGATATGGGATGAAGTTATTAAAGAAAATCATGAATGCTATAAAAGAGAACTTCCCAGGAAGAGAAATTGAAATTGAATCTCAAGAACAGGTACAAGATTTTTACAAAAAAGTGGGCTTTAAGACTATTGGAGCGCCTTTCATTTTTGAATCAACGCCTCATATTAAAATGATTCATGAAAGTTTATAAGTTAGTTGATATATTGCAAAAGAAAAAAGGACCTTTAACAGTCCTTTTTCTTTTGTTTTGATTCGATTACGTATTGCCGAATTCGCTCTCTAATAAGATGGTCGTTTTTTTGAAAAACAGCTTTAGTAGTTAAATAGTTAAAAATACCTACTAATAATTGATCAATTAATTTAACCAAAACAGCATTCCAGCGAAGAACACTAAGGCCTACTAACATGATTAAGGTATCGGGGATGATACTGATGATTCTAAAAAGTAAAAAAGGCAACTAACTTACGCCATATTGACTTACTTGTATCAACATGATGAGTAAAAACAGCATAGTGATTGAAGTAAAATGAGGCTAAGTTAGAGATGATGAATGCTAAAGTATTAGCAAAAACTAAAACTACTTTAAAGTTATTGTGTAAAACGACAAAAACGATTGTGTTAATTAAAGCGGCAATGAAGCCGAAGAACATATAAACATATAAGTTTCTATACCGCCTTAATAATTTGCGCCCCTGCTTACGTAGTAGGGTGCGATCAGATTTAACCATTGAATTTTTCAGCTAATTCATCGGCAATTTCATCAATTTTAGCAATGTCATCATCATCAGGTGCATTTTCAACTGTTAAAGGCTTGACTACTTCTTCAGCTCCACAAGCTAAAAATACCTTTTCAAAGTCAAAAACATTTTCACAATAGTGGTCTTTGTAGGTTTTATCGCCACTACCCATAACTAAAAATCTTTTGCCTGTTAGGTCAAGGCTCTTTAGCTGATCGTAAAAATCTTCAAGTTCATCAGTCATCTTACCTTCACCATATGTATAAGTAACAAAAACACAGATATCTGCATTTAAATAATCACTTGCATCTGTAAAAGAAACATCGCTTGAATCTACTTCAAAGCCAGCATCTTGAAGGTCTTCTTCTAAAATTTCTGCCATATCTTCGTCATTTCCAGTCATACTGGCATAGACAATTTTTACTTGCATATTTTATTCCTTTTCTAAATAGTTAATACTAACTGTTAAATTTTAGCACATTATAACTTAAGAATTAATACTAGAGTGCGAATGTAGGCTTAATTTAGAAAAAGATTTATTTTTATAATGAAAAAGTATTGGAGAATAGTTTTTGTTAAAGTGAAAATAAGGCTATAATAGAAGTTGTATTAAACTTTTTTATTGAAGGAGACAATAATTTGATTACTTTAAAATCAGCTCGTGAACTTAAAGGAATGCAAAAATCAGGTCGTTTACTTGCTTCATTATTTGAAGCATTAAGAGATGTGATTAAACCTGGGATTTCAACTTGGGATATTGAAGAATTTGCCCAAAAATTTATGAAAGAGCGGGGTGGACGTTTATCAGAACAAGGCTTTGAGGGTTATAAATATGGTACTTGTATTTCTGTTAATGATGAAATTGCCCACGCAATTCCAAGAAAGAATCTTATTTTACAAGAAGGCGATTTAGTCAGTGTCGATGTAACTTGTAATTTAGATGGTTATGAAACAGATTCATGTACTACTTATCCAGTAGGTAAAATTTCTGAAGAAGATCAAAGACTTCTTGATGTAACTAAGAAGGCAATGTACTTAGGAATTGACCAAGCTCAAGTTGGTAATAGAATTGGTGATATTGGTGCCGTTATTCAACATTATGTTGAAGATGAAAATGGCTTTGGTGATGTTCGTGAATTAATTGGACACGGTATTCAACCTACTATTCACGAAGATCCAGAAGTTCCTCACTGGGGTAAAGCTGGTCACGGCTTACGTTTAAAAGAAGGTATGACTATTACTGTTGAACCAATGCTTGAAGCTGGTGGTGACTGGAGAATTATGCAAAAGACAGTTGATGATCCAAATGATGATTGGGTTTACTATGTAACTCCTGATGGTTCAAAGGCTGCTCAATTTGAACATACTTTTGCAATTACAAAAGATGGTCCTAAAATTTTAACTTTACAAAAGCCTTATGATGGTTTAGAAAAGTATTTACCACATTTTGATGAATTAGATGATTAAGAAATTTGATTGGCGACATTTTTTTAAGCTTTTATCTAAAAGAATGTCGCGTGGTGAGATTAATCAAGGCTCAATTGTTATAGCGTATTATTTATTATTTAGTATGTTTCCAATAATTATTATTGCTGGAAATATTATGCCGCTATTTCACTTAAAGCCTGGAGTGGTTGAAGAATACTTAATCTACGGTCTTCCAGCGAAAGTGGCAGATTTTATTATGCCAATTGTAAAAGCAGTATTACAAAAACATTCGACTGGTTATATTTCATTTGGGGTTTTAATTGCTTTATGGTCATTTTCTTCTTTAACTAATGCAATGAGAATTAGCATGAATCGAATCTATGGTGTTCGGCAACAAGAGTTGAGATTTTCATTTGGTAGAAAATTATTAGAACGTGGGGTAGTCGTTTTGATTACCGGTTCGATGATTGTTTTATTAATGCTTTTGACGATTGCTCTGACTTTTGGTCAAGAGATTTTAAATAGCGTAAAAGCTTTTTTAGGAATTAGTTACTTAGGGATTGAAAGTATCTTCACTTATAAGTGGCTTGTATTAATTGTTGTAATGTTAGTAGTAATTGCTTATTTTAACTTTGCTTTACCAAATGTACAAAAGCGTAAGCGAGCAATATGGCCAGGTGTTTTTGTTAATTTAATTGGTTGGGCTGGATTGTCATATCTTTTTGGTCTTTATTTAAGCCATTTTAAGCTTTCTTTTGAAAATTATGGTATTGTTGGTACCTTTATTATTTTTATGTTATGGTTGAACCTAAGTTCACTATTATTTTTGCTTGGTGTATGTGTTAATGCAACATTTGATGAATTAACACATGGTGATATTGAAATTCGTTAGTTATAAAGACATAATTTTGATATACTATTATTTATAATGGAAATAGAAAATAGGAAAGTGTGAACAAATGAAAGTTAGAAAAGCAGTTATTCCTGCCGCTGGATTAGGAACTAGATTTTTGCCTGCTACTAAGGCAATGCCTAAAGAAATGTTACCAATTCTTGATAAGCCAACTATTCAATTTATTGTTGAAGAAGCTAAGGCTTCAGGAATTGAAGATATTTTAATTGTTACTGGTAAGAGTAAGCGTCCAATTGAAGACCACTTTGACTCAAATCCTGAACTTGAAGCAAATCTTGAAGAAAAGCATAAAGAACAGCTTCTAGAATTAACACAAAGTATTACTAACTTAGGGGTTAACTTGTACTACACTCGTCAACCCCATCCAGCTGGTTTAGGTGATGCAATTTATCGTGCTAAGAGCTTTGTAGCTGGTGAACCATTTGTTGTTTTACTTGGCGATGATTTAATGAGTGATAAGATTCCTTTAACTCAACAATTGATTAACCGGTATAATGAAACTCATGCTTCAACTATTGCTGTAAAGCGTGTTCCACATGAAGATGTTTCAAAATATGGTATTATTGCTCCAGATGGCGAAATTGCTAATGGCCTTTACAATGTAAAGTCATTTGTTGAAAAGCCAGCTGTTGATAAGGCACCAAGTAACTTAGCTATTATTGGTCGTTACTTATTAACTCCTGAAATTTTTGATATTTTAGGTAAACAAAAGCCAGGTGCTGGTGGTGAAATTCAATTGACTGATGCGATTGATACTATGAACAAGACTCAACGTGTCTTTGCTCACGTATTTAATGGCGAACGTCATGATGTTGGTAATAAGGAAGGTTACCTTGAAACTTCAATCGAATATGGTCTGATCCACCCAGAAACTAAAGATGCTTTAAGAGAATATATCTTAGATTTAGCTAAAAAGCTTGAAGCTGAAAAGAAGCCTAACAAAAAGTAGTATTTACTAAAAGAAGACCTTTAAGGTCTTCTTTTTTACATTAAAATAGCAATTTGTTTGTTCACAATAAGTTGCAAGCCATAAACGGGAAATTCACGCTTATCAATAATAATTTGAAGTTTAATTTGTTTATTTTTAGTTCGAGCGGCAATATTAAAGATTTTTTCTTTAGTTAATGCACTAACTCCTGAATAAAGATAACAATGGGTACTAGTGAGGCTTAATTTGCTTAGTGGCAAAAGTTCATTTTCTTTTTTTAAGTAAAATTGGGTTTGACCAGTTAAATCTTTGCTGGCTTGCAAAAAATCAATTAATCTCATTTATTAACTTTCTCTTTAATTAAATATTTCTTACTTTTTATATTCTTACATTTTGGATAATATCGTAAAGAAGAGCTAATTTTACTTTTTGATATTTCCTATCTACTCCCTTTAGTGATATACTGTTAAAAGCTTATTTTGAATAGTATATGAAAGACGGTGAAGAATATGACGGGAAAGAAATCGAAAAAATCTAAGCGTTTAAAATGGCTTAGTGCTATTCTTGCCTTGATAGTCTTAGCTTTTTTGGGGGCTGGAATGTACTTTTATAATGTAGCAATAGTTCCGGGCCACAAAACATTTTTAAGTAGTAATAAACCACTTACTAAGTCTGATTCCTTATATCAAGAAAAACTTTGGTATAAAAAGGCCACTAAAAAACATCTATACATGATGAGTAGTGACAATAAGTTACGTCTCGATGCCAATTATATCAAAAATAATAATTCCAAAAAGACTGTTATTATTTTGCATGGTTATATGAATAATAAAGATGGAATGGGTGAATATGCTGCTTTATTTCATTCTTTAGGCTACAACGTCTTGCTCCCAGATGCACGTGGACATGGTCAAAGTCAGGGAAATTATGTTGGGTATGGCTGGATGGAAAAAGATGACGTAAAAAAATGGATTCAGAAATTGCTCAAAGATAATCCTAAACAAGAGATTGTGATTTTTGGAGTTTCAATGGGTGGTGCTACGACAATGATGACTAGTGGCTTGAAACTACCTAGTCAGGTTAAGGCTTTTATTGAAGATTGTGGGTATACTAATGCTAAGAATGAAATTGAGCATGAAGCCCAAGCAATTTATTCGATGCCAACTTTTCCACGCTTCCCTTTGGTTGAAATTTTGAGTGGAATAACTCGTTTGAGAGCTGGTTATTTCTTGGGAGATGCTGATAGCATTAAGATGCTTAAGCATAATACAAAGCCGATGCTGTTTATCCATGGGGCAAAAGATACTTTTGTACCAACTGAAATGGTTTATAAGAATTATCGCGCTAGTCGTGGACCAAAACAGCTCTGGGTAGTGCCAGGTGCTAGCCATGCTAAATCATTTGCAACTCATCCCCATGAATATAAAGCTAAAATCAAAGCATTTTTAAATAAGTACATCAAATAGTAAAATTAGCATCAGATTTTGGAGAAATGAGAGGAAATTTGATGCAAGACATTTATATTATCGCCGCAAAGAGAACACCTTTTGGTCGTTATCGTGGTCAGTTAGCAGCTTTTAATGCCGTAGAGTTAGGGACTTATGCCCTTAAAGACGCCTTGAAGGCTGCTAATTTGCGTTCTAGTGACTTAGATGCCTTATTTATGGGAAATGTTTTAAGTGCAGGACTTGGACAGAATATGGCTCGTCAAGTTGCTATTAATAGCGGGATGAGAGAAGAAAGTGTTGCTACAACAATTAATGAAGTATGTGGATCTTCACTTAAGGCTGTTCGTTTAGCCCAAGCTCAAATGCTTATTGGCGATTTAGATCTTGTCGCAGTTGGTGGTAGTGAGAGTATGACTAATGCGCCACTTCTAGCTAAAAAATCCGAAAAAGATAATCCCAATTTTGTTGATAGTATGCTCAATGATGGTCTAACTGATTCATTTAGCAACAAGTTAATGGGAAATACTTGTGAAAATGTCGCTGTTAAATATGGGATAAGTCGCGCTGAAGCAGATGAATTTAGTGTGAATTCACATCAAAAAGCAGCTCGCGCACAAGCTGCTGGCTTCTTTAATCAAGAAATTACTCCTTTGGCAGAATTAGATCATGATGAAAATGTACGGCCAGATTCAAATGTTGAAAAGTTAGCTAGTTTGAAGACGGTCTTTAAAGAAGGTGGTGTTGCTACAGCTGGTAACTCATCACCTTTATCAGATGGGGCAAGTATGTTAATTTTAGCTACTGAAGATAAGGTTAAAGAATTGAACTTAAAGCCACTTGCCAAGTTAACTGCCTATGCTGAAGTGGGGCTTGATCCACAAATTATGGGCTTTGGTCCTAAAGTGGTTATTGAGAAATTATTGCAAGAAAATGGGCAAACTCTAGCTGATATTGACTTGTTTGAAATTAATGAAGCTTTTGCTGCAACTAGTCTAGCTGTTGAAAAAGAATTGCACTTGGATCATAGTAAGGTTAATATTCATGGTGGAGCCTTAGCATTGGGACATCCATTAGGAGCAAGTGGTGCGAGAATTTTAGGTACTTTAGCTCATTCTTTAATTAGTGAAAATAAAGAAAGAGGAATTGCCAGCCTTTGTATTGGAGGCGGGCTAGCAATTGCCTTTGAGATTGAACGGGTGAAATAAAAAATGAAATTTTATCAGTTGCCAATAAGTGAGCGGCGAAAAATGCTGCTTCAAAATGGAATTAAGCTGAATCATGTTGATGACGATTTATTAAGTGAATTAGATTTGCTTAGTGAAAATGTAATTGGCAAACTAACTTTACCATTATCAGTTTTGCAAACCGCAATTGTTAATGGACAAAGCTTTCAAGTTCCAATGGCAACTGAAGAGTCATCAGTTGTTGCTGCAGCTAACCATGGATTAAATATCTTTAACCAAAATGGTGGAGTTAGCGCTAAAAGTGAGCGGACAGGTATTTGGGGACAATTAGTTTTTGAAGTAGCAGAATTTTCATTAGCTGAATTTGAAGCTAAAAAGCCGGATTATCTAAAATTAGTTAACGAGGAATTTGCATCACTAGTTAAGCATGGTGGTGGCGTTAGACAAATTATTGCTGAAGTAAAAACAGATTTATTGTTTTTACGGGTGTTAGTTGATCCTGCAGAAAGCATGGGAGCTAATCGGACTAATACAATTTTGGAGTTTTTGGGACAAAAAATCAGTCAAGATTTTACAATTGAAAAACTATATGCTATTTTATCTAACTATCCTAGTCAATATACTTGTGCTAAAGTATCTTTGGCTTTTGCCAGTTTAACTAAAACTAAAGATGAAAAAATTGGTGAAAAAATAGCTCAAAAAATTGTTTTACTTAGTAAAATTGGTCAAGAAGATCCATATCGCGCTGTTACTAATAATAAAGGGATTATGAATGGTGTGGATGCGATTTTGCTGGCAACAGGTAATGATTTCCGCGCTGTAGAAGCAGCTTGTCATCAAGCCGCAAGTTTATCAGGTAGTTATCAAAGTTTAAGTAACTGGCGAATTGAAGATAATAAGCTAGTTGGTGAAATAAAATTGCCACTTGCAATTGGTGTTGTTGGTGGCTCAATTAAATCGCGAAGTGACGTCCAAGTTGCTTATCGGATTTTGAGACAGGTAACTGCTAGTGAACTAGCGGAAATTATTGCAGCAGTTGGGTTAGCTAACAACTTAGCCGCTTTACTTGCTATTTCAACTGTGGGGATTCAAAAGGGACACATGAGTTTACAAATCCGTAATGTTTTAAAGAATCTAACAGCAACTGATGAAGAAAAAAATTCAGTAAAAGAACTAATGCAAAAGCAAAAACGTTATAGTGAAACTGACGCAAAAAAGTTTTTACAAGAAATTAGAGAGGAAAATAATTAAGCATGAAAGTCGGTATTGATAAAATTGGTTTTTATACACCAAATAAATTTGTAGATATGGTGGATTTAGCTAAGGCCCGCGATGTTGATCCTGGGAAATTTTTAATTGGTATCGGTCAAAATAAGATGGCAGTTGCTGATAAAAGCCAAGATGCTGTTTCAATGGCAATCAATGCAACTAGTGAATATATTGATAAGATTGAACTTGATAAGTTGGGCTTACTAGTATTTGGTACTGAATCAAGTGTAGATCAATCAAAGTCTGCTTCATTATTTGTTAAAAAGGCTTTGAATTTACCTAAAAACATTAGAACTTTTGAATTAAAGGAAGCTTGCTTTGGCTTAACTGCTGCAATTATGACGGCAATTGACTATGTTAAAGCTCATGAAGATAAAACAGCCATTGTTATTGGTAGTGATATTGCTCGCTACGGTGTGGCAACTCCTGGAGAAGTTACTCAAGGTGCTGGTAGTATTAGTTTGCTCATTAAAAAAGATCCAAGCATTATGGAAATTAATAGTGAAACTAGTATGTACTCAGATGATATTGATGACTTCTGGCGTCCCAACAACTTCAAATGTGCTTTAGTTGATGGTAAATATTCAACTAATGTTTATCTTGATTTCTTTAAGCATTGTTTTGAAGATTATACCCAAAAGCAGAATTTGAAAACTAGTGATTTTGAAGCCTTACTTTTCCACTTGCCATTCACTAAAATGGGCCAAAAAGCCCTTAAATTAGCTATTGAAGGTCAAGATCCTGAAACAACAGCTCGCTTACTTGATAAGTTTGTGGCAGGAGCAACATATGGTAAAGAAGTTGGTAATATTTATACTGCCTCACTTTACATGTCACTTCTTAGTTTACTTGAAGTTGATCAACCAAAAGCTGGCAGTTTAATTGGCTTATTTTCATATGGTTCAGGTGCGATGGCTGAATTTTTCACTGGTCGATTGGTAGATGGTTATGAAAAACAATTAGCTCCTGAAAAGCACAAAGAAATGCTTGAAAAACGTCAAAAATTAACTGTTGCTGAATACGAAGAAGTATTCAATGAGAGCTTAAAAGACTTAGCAGAAAGCCAAGAAGTGCAGTCTGATGCTAATGGTTGGTATTTTGCAGGAACAAGTAATAATATTCGTAAATATTCTAGGAAATAACACTTGCAAGCGGTTACATAAAATGCTATATTAAAAGTGTGGAAGAGGTAGAAAGTAACAAAATTTAGGTTTTTATCTCCAGAATTGTATTGTTAGTTAAATGAAGATTCTCTGAATAGAGGTGTCAGCCGTTATAGTTAATAAGCTTATGATTTGGCTGCGCGTAAGTTTTCCATTTGATTATTAAAATTTAAGTTGCGTTCTTTTCGCAAAAACTCGAACAAGTGATGTTATTAAGGTCGCGTCAGCCAATGTATTAAAACGTATTGATGATTGTGACTAGAGGAATACTACCTCATCCATTTGATGAACAGGCTACTTACCAGGAATAGTAAAAGGGTAGCCTGTTTTTTAATGCAAAAAAAGAAGGTAATAATATAAAGATACATTATTAGCCTTCTTTTTGTATATTTTCTTAATTATCTTTTCGTAAAACTAACTTAGCAATTGCTTCGCAACGTGCCGTTTGTGGAAGCATATCTACATTTTCAATTACACGAACATCATATACTTCACTTAACATGACTAAATCTTGAGCTAAGGTAGAAGGATTACATGAAATATAAACGAAGCTTTCAGGTTTAACTTGCATAATAGTCTTTATTAAAGACTTAGCTAATCCAGTTCTTGGTGGATCGACGATTAAGGCATCAATAGGGACACCACTATTTTTTAGTTGAGGTAGGATTTTTTCAACACTACCTTGTAGATATTCCGCATTACGGACATGGTTTAATTTAACGTTATGCATTGCATCTTCAACAGCTTCAGGTATACTTTCGATTCCGATAACTTGCTTTACATAGTCACTAGCGATAAGTCCAATTGTCCCTACGCCACTGTAGGCATCAATTAGAACTTGATCAGGAGCCAAGTTAAGGAGTTTAATAGCTTCACTGTAGAGAATTTCTGTTTGTTCAGGATTAAGTTGGAAAAATGCTCTAGGGGATAAAGCAAACTTTTTATCGAGAATATGCTCTACGATTTGATTCTTTCCAGCTAACTTGATTGTCTTATTTCCCCAAATTTGTGGATTATTCCAATCAGTTTCATTTTGAAAGACAGAAACTACATTATCAAGCTTCATAACTTCTTGAGCTAATTTCTTCAAGCCATTGATTTTTTTTCCAATGGTAATAAAAGTAACTTGCATTTCGCCAGTTGAAGCAGCTTCACGAACGACTACAGTTTTAATACCATCAAAATGTTTGCGCCAGTTAGCCACCGGCATATGATATTTATCAATTAATTTCTTGATTAAACGCTCTGTTTTTTGGGTATTTTTAGATTGAGTAGGCATTTCTGGTAAGTCAATTAGACGGCGTGAATTAGGAGCATACATTCCCAATTTGGTTTTGCCTTTACTAAATTCAAGTTGGTATTGTGCTTTAGCACGATAGTGCCAATTTTCTTTAGCAGGAATAGTGTTTTTCACTTTGTACTTTTGGTAACCGCGGGGATGATATTTTCTAAGAGATTCTAAGACAATATCTTTCTTAAATTCTAGCTGCTTATCATAGCTTAAGTGAGCCAATTCTAAGCCCCCAATTTCTGGGTCTACCTTATTAGGAAAAGCTACTCGATTTGGACTCTTTTCTTTAATTCGAACTAATTCACCTTCAATGTAACCAGGGTGAGTCTTGATTATCTTAGCTACAACTACTTCATCTGGTAAAGCACCAGGAATGAAGATGATTTTTTTCTTATAATAACCAATACCTTCGCCATTAATACCTAATCGCTTAATGGTAATAATAATGTCTTTTTTTAATTCTTTCTTTTGATATGCCATTTCTTAATTCTTTCTACAAAAATCTAATTTTACTATCTTACTTATCTTAAGTGCAAAAAACTCTTCATGCAAGAAAAAAAGTAGTGTTGAAGATGCGCTTTTTTTGATAGCATGGAATTAAACTAATGAAAGGAAATATGATGCCAAAAATTACAAAAGTTTCCGCACAAAAAAGAAGCGGACGATATAATATTTTTCTTGATAATAAATATGCGTTTTCAGCAAGTGAACGGACACTAACCGAGTTTCGATTATTTAAAGATAGTGTTCTAACTGAAAAAGAAATCGAAAAGATTAAGCAATTTGATACAGATGCCAAGGCTAGTGAATTAGCTGCACGTTATTTAAGCTATCAAATTAGGACAATTGATGAAGTTAGACAATATTTGGTGAAGCATGAATTAAGTCCAGAAGCAATTGATAGTGCAATTGAAGAATTTATTAATTTGGGCTACTTAAATGATTTGGAATATGCTCGCTTGTTTATAAAAAATGACTTAGCAGTTGGACAAGATGGGCCAGCTTCTGTTGCCCAAAAATTGCGCTTAAAAAAAGTCTCTGATAATAATATCGAAGATGCGCTTGCTGAAGTTGAACCTGAAGATTGGGTAGAAGTTGGAAGCAGATTAATTAAATCGCTAAAAAATCAACTTGGCAAAATAGCCTTTAACGAGGTTAAGAAAAAAATGACGCTCAAGTTATTGCAACATGGTTTTAGAACTGATTTGGTTCAAGCAATAATTGATGATTTGGATTTAGTTAATGAAGAGACCCAAGAAGATGAAGCCTTAAGAAAACAGGGAATAAAAGCTTATAAGCGCTTTAAAAGACTTGATGAAAGTCAAAGAAAGTATAAAATAAGAACGTATTTATATAGTCACGGCTTTTCAAATAGTGATATTGACCGTTTTTTGGCAGGAGAAGTTATTTCTCTTTCAGAATTAGATGAATATTAGGAGAAGTTTTATGAAAACAACAATTAATGAATTATATTTTTATGGACGTCCATTTCCAGCTAGTTTAATTGATCAGAATCGTAGTTTCGCTGAACAAAATATGATGATGGAAAATGATGAAGAATTTACTAGTTTTTTGAAAGAAAATAATCTAGAAAATAATCGGGCTAGCTTAGTTGTTTTTAATCCAGATAGCTTTATGTACTGGTATGGAGCTATTAGTGAACATGAACTTACTAAAAATCATGGGATGCTTAAGATGAATTTGCCAAAAAGTGAAGTAGCTATTAAAGAAACTAATGGTGATTTAGCAAATCTTTCAACGCCATTGAATAGTTCTATTCCTAGTTTCTTAAAAGAAGTTACAGCTGAAGGTATTAAAGTATATGAAAACTTGGGCGATTCACCGCTTCCTTATGTTTTACAAAAAGTTGATTTAGATACAAAAAAACTGACCCAAGTTCTTTACTTGAAAGTCAGTGAATAAGTTAATGTTGGCGCGGATCAATTGAAAGATTGTCATATTCAAGATAAGCACCAATGCAAGTTGAAACAAACATTACTATCAAAGTAATACCAACTGAATTGCCAACAATTTGGTCTAAATTGAGAAAGATGCGGGCTAAGAAAGTTGCAATATAACATAATGCAAAATCTAAAACAATATTGGCAAGTTGTAACCAAGGACGCCGTCTAACACTAAAGAAACGAAGAAATTGTTCAAAAAAGCCTTCTTTAATCTGGTTAGCCATCAAGTCAAGTGGACGTTGAATAGTAGCCTTGATAGCGAACATAATAAAACTTCCTGTTAGGGCTCCAATAATTGAACGCCATATGCTGCTAGAGTGAAGGACTAAGGCATTATATCCAATTCCAATGACTGCTAAACTGCATAAGTATGGAATTAGTAATAAAAAGACAAAGACTAAATATATACGTTTCTTTTCCATAAGTATAACCTCTTTCTTAATAGCATTTTATCATAAAAATGTCCTGAGCTATGGTATAATACTATGGATTATTTGACATGTTTTATTTTTATTATGAAAGATAGAAAGAGAGTAAGAAGATGAGTAGTGACCCTGCGGCGTCAAATTTCTTTGAAAATCTACGTAAAAAATTTGCGGGTGAGGAAGAAAGCGAACCCCTTGAACAATTAGAACAAGAAATTGAAAAGTTACACGATAATAAGGCGATTAATGATACCGTCTATTCAATGTTTACCGGAATTTTAAGCTTCCAAGGTAAGATGGCGCGCGAAGTAATGGTGCCGAGAACGGATGCATTCATGGTAGATATTAATGATGACTTTCAAGATAATCTTGATGATATATTACATGAACCATATTCTAGAATTCCTGTGTATGATCAAGATAAGGATAAAATTGTTGGTGTTATCCACATTAGAACCGTTTTGCGTAAAGCAAGAAAACTCGGTTTTGACAAACTTGATTATCAAGAAGTTATGTATAAGCCGTTATTTGCACCAGAAACTATCGAGTTAGGTGAGTTGTTAGTTGAAATGCAAAAAAGGCAACAACAGATAGCAATTTTAACCGATGAGTATGGTGGTGTTGTTGGTTTAGCAACGATTGAAGACTTAATTGAGGAGATTGTTGGCGATATTGACGATGAAGTTGATACAGCTGAAGTTTTGTTCACAAAATTGAGTGATAACAAGTATGTAATTTACGGTAAGATGACTCTTGATGATTTCAATGAAGAATTTGATACTGATTTAGAAATGGAAGATGTTGATACCGTTGCTGGTTATGTCATTACTGAATTAGGAATGATTCCAGCAAAGGGTGAGAAACTAACTGTTAGATTAGATAATGGTATGGTTTTGACAACTAGAAGAATGAAAGGATCAAGAATTCTTACTTTACTTTTAACAATTCCAGATAAAAAGAAAGAAGAAATAGAGGATTAATGGCAGAAAAGTTATTAGATCAGGTTAATAAGCGTCGGACCTTTGCAATTATTTCCCACCCCGATGCTGGTAAAACAACAATTACGGAACAAATGCTTTTGTTTGGTGGGGTTATTAGAAGTGCAGGTACAGTTAAAGCACGTAAGTCAGGCCACTTTGCAACTAGTGACTGGATGGAAATTGAAAAAAAGCGTGGTATTTCTGTTACTAGTTCGGTAATGCAGTTTGAATATGAAGGTAAGAGAATTAACATCCTTGATACACCCGGGCACCAAGACTTCTCAGAAGATACCTACCGGACATTAATGGCAGTTGACGCTGCGGTCATGGTAATTGACTCAGCAAAGGGTATCGAACCACAGACTAAAAAGCTTTTCAAGGTTGTCCGTAAACGTGGGATTCCTATCTTTACCTTTATGAACAAGCTTGACCGTGATGGCCGTGATGGCTTAGATTTAGTAGCTGAGCTAGAAGATATCTTAGGTATCGAAGGTGTGGCTATGAATTGGCCAATTGGTTCTGGCAAGAGCTTAAAGGGATTATACGATATTCAAAATAACCGAGTAGAGCTTTATCGTAAAGATGGCGATGACCACTTTATCGACCTAGATAGTGACGGCAAATTACCTGAAAGTGAAGAATTAAGTCAAGATAGTTTGTACCTTTCAGCTTTAGATGAAATTGAATTAATTAAAGAAGCTGGTAATACTTTCGATGAAGATAAAGTATTAGCTGGTGAGCAAACTCCAGTCTTCTTTGGTTCAGCCTTGACTAACTTTGGGGTTGAAACTTTCTTGAAGAGCTTTGTTGATTTAGCTCCAGCTCCAAGTAGCCACAAGGTTAATGATGATGAAGAACTTAAACCAGATGATGACGAATTTTCAGGTTTTATCTTTAAGATTCAAGCTAATATGAATCCTAATCACCGTGACCGAATTGCCTTTGTTAGAATTGGTAGTGGTGAATTTGAAAAAGGACTTGATGTAACTTTAGCAAGAACTGGCAAGGCAGTTCGTTTAAACAATGCGACTGAATTCATGTCTAGTGAGCGTGTTCAAGTATCTAAGGCTGTTGCTGGTGATATCGTTGGGTTATATGATACTGGTAATTTCCAAATCGGAGATAGTATCTATGCTGGCAAACGTAAGATTGTTTATGAACCACTTCCAGAATTTACGCCAGAATTATTTATGCGCGTAACAGCTAAGAATGTTATGAAGCAAAAGTCATTCCACAAGGGGATGAATCAATTAGTTCAAGAAGGTGCGGTTCAGTTATATCGTAACTTCAACACTGATGAATATATTTTAGGTGCAGTTGGTCAACTTCAATTTGAAGTATTTAAGTTTAGAATGCAAAATGAATATAATTCAGAAGTAGAAATGACTTCACTTGGTAAGAGGGTTGCACGCTGGATTGATCCAGAGCAACTTGATCCAAAGATGTCATCATCACGAAACCTCTTGGTTAAGGATCGGTATGACAAGCCATTGTTCTTATTTGAAAATGAATTTGCAATGCGCTGGTTCCATGATAAGTATCCAGATGTAAAATTAACTGAAAAGTTGTAAAAGTTAGGAAAGCACTGAGTTAGAAGCTCAGTGCTTTTTTGTTGTTTTATAACAAGTGCTTACAAAAATGGGGGGGGAGCGTATAATTGATAGTAAAGGGTGAAGGCTAGTTTTATTTATATACGTAGAAAGGGTTACTACCATGAAAACTAAATTACCGAATTTAATTTATGCGGCTTTAGCATTTTTTGTTCAACTAAAGTTGACAACATACTTACGTCAGTACACACCTAATAATCCTTTACAACATTTACTTTTTACATTGTATATGTTTGCACTAGTTGTAACTATTATATTAACAGCTTCTTGGGCTTCAAATCTTAATAAGAAGCAAGCTGGTATTATTATCGCTTTAGAATTTATATTAATTAGTGCGTCTTTAATATTGCCTTCCTATAAGCCTAGCTCAGTCTTCTTGGAGTTACTGCTTTTTTATGGTTTGATTCCATTATTGGGACAAGGAATCGCTATGGCTAATTTAAGTAAAGATATGAGCAAAACTAAAATTGTAAGACCAGCAATGCTTGTTTGTGGATTAGTTTTAAGTTTTGCAATGATCTATATTTATTCTTTAGATTTAAATTATACGATTTCTACAAAATTAGCTTACATTTGGGGAGTAATAATCTTATTAATTTATGGGATGTGCTGGAGAATGGGTACAAAAAATAAGTAAAAATTAATAGCGCTTACAATTGCTGTGATATATGATATAATTATATTGTAGATAAAATTGTAGATTGTAACTATTTAATTAGGCAAGACTGCAGATTGTGCACCGGTTTGAGTGGATAATTTGCGGTCTTTTTTATTTCTCGAGGAGAAAACGAATGAAAAGTACTAATGTTAAAAAGGGGTTTATTGAGCAATTTGGTAAAGAAGCAGAACATGCTTTTTTTGCGCCAGGTAGAGTTAACTTGATTGGCGAACATACAGACTATAATGGTGGGCATGTTTTTCCATGCGCTATTACGCTGGGAACTTATGCAGCTGTAGGGTCTAATAATCAAGATGCCTTTTTGCTTTATTCTGATAATTTTCCAGATGTTGGCGTTGTAAAAATCGCTTTTGCTGACTTAACTAAAGAAAAGCAAGGACTGTGGACAGATTATTTCCAAGGAATAGCCCAAGTTATGCAGGCAGCTGGTTTAGAATATAGTCATGGATTAGATGTTTACATTAGTGGTAATCTACCTGATGGAGCCGGTTTATCAAGTTCTGCATCTCTAGAAATGCTAGTAGCAACTATTTTAAATGAATTGTTTGCAGGTAATTTCGCTCCAATTGAATTAGTTAAGTTTGGAGTAAAAGTTGAAAATGATTATATCGGCGTAAAGTCGGGAATTATGGACCAGTTTGCGATTGAAATGGGTAAAGAAAACCAAGCGATGTTGCTTGATACAAATACGATGAAGTATGAGTATTTACCAGTTGAGATGGGTGATAACGTAATCGTTATTATGAATACTAATAAGCGTCGGGAGTTAGTAGATTCAAAATATAATGAACGACGTAGTGAATGTGAGGAAGCTTTAGCACGACTTCAAAAAGATTTAAGTATTTCTAGTTTAGGCGATTTAACTGAAGATGAATTTGATGAAAATACTTATTTAATTTATGATCCAACTTTAATTAAACGTGCAAGACATGCTGTTTTTGAAAACGTACGAACTTTAAATGCAGCTAAAGCTTTGCAAGCAGGAAGTTTAAAAGAGTTTGGTAAATTAATTTCTGCTTCAGGAGTATCACTTGCCTATGATTATGAGGTAACTGGTAAAGAATTAGATACATTAGTAACGGCAGCTTTAAAACAAGAAGGCGTTTTAGGAGCAAGGATGACCGGTGCTGGTTTTGGTGGCTGTGCAATTGCTATCGTCAATCGTGATAATGTTGAAAACTTTATTAATAAAGTTGGAAGAATTTATCGGGAAAAGATTGGTTATGATGCACACTTCTATGTTGCAAATATTGCAGATGGTGCTAAACAATTGAGTTAAGTATTTTTAAGGAGATAATATGGCGATTGCTGTTTTAGGAGGAGCTGGCTACATCGGCTCTCATACTGTTAAACAATTATTAGCTGCTGGTGAAGATGTTATCGTGTTAGATAATTTAATTACGGGACACCGAAAAGCAGTCGATAGACGTGCAAGATTTTATCAAGGCGATATTCGAGATTTTAAGTTTTTAAGTTCAGTTTTTAGCCAAGAAAAAGTAGACGGAATAGTTCATTTTGCAGCTTTTTCTGTGGTCCCTGAATCAATGAAAAATCCTCTTAAGTATTTTGATAATAATACTTGCGGAATGGTTACATTGCTTGAAGCGATGAAGCAATTTGGAATAAAAAGAATTGTCTTTTCATCAACTGCTGCGACTTATGGAGAGCCAAAGCAAATTCCAATTAAAGAAACAGATCCTCAAATTCCAACTAATGCTTATGGTGAAAGTAAATTAGCCATGGAGAAAATAATGCATTGGGCTGATTTAGCGGATGGTTTGAAGTTTATTGCATTGCGTTACTTCAATGTAGCTGGTGCGATGCCTGATGCTTCAATTGGTGAAGATCATAGTCCGGAAACACACTTAATACCAATTATTTTACAGGTTGCAGCTGGTAAAAGATTAAATTTACAAATTTTTGGTAATGATTATCCAACTAAAGATGGAACTAATGTCCGTGACTATGTCCATGTTTTAGACTTAGCGGATGCTCATGTTTTAGCCTTGAAATATCTAGAAGCTGGAAATTCATCTACTGCTTTTAATTTGGGGTCAGCAACTGGCTTTTCAAATATGGAAATCTTACAAGCTGCACGAAAGGTAACTGATAAAGAAATTCCAGCCAGCATTGGACCTAGAAGGTCAGGAGATCCTAGCACGTTAATTGCAAGTTCAGAAAAGGCTAAAAAAATATTAGGTTGGAAACCGAAATTTGATAATATTGAGAAAATAATTGAAACAGCTTGGAAATGGCATGAAAATAATCCGGAAGGTTTTGGTGATCGTAATTGACAGCAATTGAAAAACAAATTGAACTTATTTTAAGTTTGAATCCTAATTATTCTGAAATGGATAAAATTTACCTTACTAATCATTTATTGAGTTTGGTTGGTGATGAAGCACTTAATTTACCTGCGGCAGAGGACTTTTTAAAGAATCTTGATTCATTAGTAGAAGTAGCTGTAACTAATAAAAAGATAGCAGATACTTTATCTGCTAAACAAATTTTAGAGGCTCAAATTATGGATTTAGCTACGCCTAGTCCTAGTCAAGTGAACCATGTATTTTGGGATAAATATCAAGCTGGTGCAAAGAGGGCTACTGATTGGTTTTTCAATTTGAGCAAGGCTAATAATTATATTCAAACAAGAGCGATTGCTAAAAATATTGTTTTTCCTGCTAAAACTGAATATGGTGATTTAGAAATAACAATTAATATGTCTAAGCCAGAAAAAGATCCTAAAGACATTGCAGCTGCAGCTAAGTTAAAAAATGCAGGTTATCCAGCTTGTGCATTATGTATGGAAACTGAAGGTTATGCTGGTAGAAATAACTTTGCAGCAAGAGCAAATCATCGAATCATCAGATTTTTATTAGGTGGTAAAGTTTGGGGATTTCAATATTCGCCATATGCTTACTTTAATGAACATGCAATTTTTCTTGATGAAAAGCATGAACCAATGGTAATTAATCAAACGACTTTTAGTAACTTACTTGCAATTATTGATATGTTTCCAGAATATTTTGTGGGATCAAACGCTGATTTACCAATTGTTGGCGGATCAATGCTTTCTCATGAACATTATCAAGGCGGACGGCACGTATTTCCAATGGCTAAGGCTAAGATAGAAACGGAATTAAACTTATCTGATTATCCTGATGTTAAAGCTGGAATTGTTAAGTGGCCAATGAGCGTAATTCGTTTAGTTAGTAGTGATAAAGGTGAGCTAATTAACGCTGCAGAGCATATCAGAAAAATTTGGGCTAATTATACTGATGAAAAAGTTAATGTTAGAGCCGTAACTAATGGAATTAAACATCATACTATTACGCCGATTGCTCAAAAAGTAGCCGGAAAATATCAATTAGACTTGGTTTTACGGGATAATCAAACTAGTGATAAGTATCCAGATGGCATTTTTCATCCCCATGCTGATGTTCAACATATTAAAAAAGAAAATATTGGTTTGATAGAAGTAATGGGACGGGCAATTTTGCCAGCAAGATTGAAGTCTGAACTTAATGAAGTGAAAAAATATTTGTTGAATCAACCTAACCAGCTTAATCCAATTCATAAGACATGGGCTGATGAATTGAGTCAAGAATATTCTTGGAATGAAACTAATGCTGATGCTCAGTTACAAGTGGCTGTTGGTAAGGTCTTTGCACGAGTTTTAGAAGATGCTGGAGTCTTCAAACGAGATAAGGTAGGGATGGCTGCTTTTAAGCGCTTCTGTGAAAAAATATAGTTTTTAACTGTGTAGAATAGGTGAAAGCTATGGAAATTAAAATTGAAAAATACGGTCAGTATCTAGAAAAAAATTTATATGAATTTACTTTAATAAATAATCAAGGATTAGTTGTAAAGCTATTGAATTATGGAGCTACTTTAGAGAAAGTATTAATGCCAAGCAAAGCCGGGTTACAGAATATGGTTCTGTCTTTACCAAGTCGCTTAGATTATAGTAAAGAGCGTAATTTTTTAGGGGGAACTGTTGGAAGAATAGTTGGAAGAATTCATGGTCATACTTGGAACTTGGGCAATAAAAAAGTAGTTCTAGCAATGAATGAAGAAAAAAATCATATTCATGGTGGTATTGATGGGCTTGACCAGCAAGTTTATAATTTCCAATTCAAGAAGTCTTCTAAAGAAATAGAGGTTACTTTTATTTATTTGGATCCAGCAGAACACAATTCATATCCTGGTAATGTAAAAGTAAAAGTTAAATATATTTTGAACAATAATAATCAATTAAAATATCAGATTAGAGCATTGTCAGATGAAACCACCCTATTTAATCCGACTAATCATACTTATTTTGCTCTCGATCAACCGAATAATATTTCTGATACGACTTTAACTATTGCAGCTGATTACTTTAAGCCACTTGATAATGAACACTTACCTTATAAGGGCTGGCAAAGTGTGGATAAAACAGCTTTTGATTTTCGTAATGGCCAAAAATTAGCTAACGTGATTAATAGTGATGATAGTCAAATATTAGCTGAAGGTGGACTTAATCATCCATTTTTGTTAAATAATGGATCTGATTTTGCTGCAAAACTAGAAACTGCGGAGCACGCAGTTACTGTTAAAACAACCGCTCCAAGTGTGGTGGTTTATACAGCTAATCATTTTAATAAGACTGGAATTGCCAATAATATTGATAAATTTGCCGGAGTTGCACTTGAATGTCAATATCCACCGGTTTCTGGAAGTGACGTATCAGCAATTACTTTGTTAGCAGGTGAAGAATTCTATTTAGAAAATATTTGGAATTTTGAATAAAAAAAGTTCAGTTGATACTTCACATTGAAGTTAATCAACTGAACTTTTTTACTTTAATTGATTATTTTTTGCAGGTGATTGCGATAATCTTTTTTGTCTTATCAATTGTAATGTCATAACTACGGTCATCATGAATTAGACGACGAATCAAGAATTCAACTTCTTCATCTTTGATTTTGCGATCATGATTTTCAATAACTATTTCGATATCAGAATCGGTTTCAGTGTAAACAACTGAAGAATTACCAAGAGAATAAACTTTAATGTATTGTGCGCTAGTCGAATTTAGTTGATTTTGAACTAAGTCAGAATAAGTATTTGTAACGTCGATTAAATGCATTATTTTCACCTGCGTCTTTCTATATCATTTCTAATTATAGTATACTCTAAAACTTTTAATTCAGTCATAAAAAAAGCACCTTTAGGTGCTTTAATTTTTTAGTCTTCCTTTGCTGAAATAGTAATCTCATCGTTAGCTAAATCAGCAATAAAGTTTTTAACATCGGCGTGATCAAGTTTAAAGTCGGCAACTTTGTCTTCAATCTCTTCTTGGATTGTTCGACGTAAAGGTCTTGCACCAAGACTTGGTTCGTAACCTTCTTTTACTAATTTTTCTTTAGCTGCATCAGTAACATCAATATGCAAGCCTTGATCGCTAATCATGCTATTGGTTTTAGCAATCATTAAGTCAACAATCTTGAGAAGGTCTTCTTTAGAGAGTGGATTGAATTCGATGACATCATCTAAACGATTTAAAAATTCTGGTTTAAAGAATTGACTCATAGATGAACGAGTTGATTCTTTACTTGGATTTGCTTCGGCAGTAAATCCAACACTGGCATTCTTAATACCTTGACCAGCATTAGAAGTCATAATAATGATTGTATCCTTGAATGAAACAGTTCGACCTTGAGAATCAGTTAAACGCCCATCATCTAAAATTTGCAAGAAGAGGTTTAAGACATCAGGGTGAGCCTTTTCAATTTCGTCAAGTAAAATTAAGCTATATGGATTGTGACGAACACGTTCAGTTAATTGACCAGCTTCTTCGTAACCGACATATCCTGGTGCAGAACCAATTAATTTAGAAACTGAATATTGTTCCATATATTCTGACATATCGAAGCGAATCATGGCATCAGTTGAACCGAACATCTTTAAAGCCACTTGCTTAGCAAGTTCAGTTTTACCAACACCAGTTGGTCCAACAAATAAGAATGATCCAATTGGACGACCTGACTTGTTAAACCCAATTCTGTTGCGGCGAATTGCGCGAGCAACTTGTTCAACGGCCTTATCTTGTCCGATAACTTTAGCTTTTAAGTCACTAGCCAAGTTTTGTAATTGATTTTCTTCTTGCTTTTGAATATCGCCAACGGGGATGCCGGTCTTTTCTTCGACAATCTTATTCATAATTTTGTCGGTAATGACAGGAGATTTATCAGGATCAACTTTTTGATCTTTCATCTTGTCATATTTTTCGATTTGGTCACGATAGTAGGCAGCTTTTTCGTAATCTTCATTCTTTAAGGCATCTTGCTTTAATTGTTGAGCAGCATCAATTCTTTCTTTGATCTTTTCTTTATCAACAAAAGGAATTGTTAAGTTCATTCTTGAACCAGCTTCATCAAGTAAGTCAATTGCCTTGTCAGGAAGATAACGATCTTGGATATAACGTGATGAAAGCTTAACTGCACTTTCAATTGCACTATCAGTGTAGTGGACATGGTGGTAGTCTTCGTAGCGTTTTTGGATACCATGTAAAATCTTAATCGTTTCATCTACACTGGGTTCTTTAACTTCTACTGGTTGAAAGCGTCGAGCAAGAGCTGAATCTTTTTCGATTTCACGATATTCTTTAATAGTAGTTGCTCCTACCAATTGGAAGTCACCACGGGCGAGGGCTGGCTTAATAATGTTGCCGGCATCCATGCCACCTTCGGCATTACCAGCTCCAACAATTTGGTGAATCTCATCAATAAATAGGATCAAATCTGGATTACTTTGCAATTCCTTAATGAGGCGTTGCATTCTCTGTTCAAATTGACCGCGGACACCTGTACCTTGGACCATTGAAACGATATTAAGAGAAACAATCCGCTTATTTTGAAGTTTGGCAGGGACGCTGCCATCAACAATTTCTTGGGCTAAACCTTCTACAACAGCAGTTTTACCAACACCAGCTTCACCAATTAGAACTGGATTATTTTTGGTTCTTCGGTTCAAGATTTCAATTACACGAGCAATTTCTTTGTCTCGTCCAATTACTGGATCGATTTTACCTTGCTTAGCTAGAGCAGTTAAATCTGTCCCATATTGGTCTAAAATACTGTTCCCATTTCCGCCACGACCTGGGCCTTTAGGATTTTGCATTTGACTTGCATTAGCACTATTCATAGAGCCGAATAAGTTGTTAAAATTCCCAAATAAATCTCCCATATTTGGATTTTCATTATTATCGTAATTATCATTATTTATATTATCGTTACCAAGATTTCCACCTTGACTGGCACGAAATTCTTGGTAGCACTTTTGGCATAAATCAAGTGAACGACTTTCGCCATTTACCTTAGTGTAAAGGTGAATGGAGGCAGGGCGTTCATGACAATTTTGGCATAACATTTATATACCGCCTTTCCCTTAACTTTACTTAAATTGTAGTTTTAGCACTCTAACTAGTCAAGTGCTAAGCTCTTGATTTGCCAAAGTATTTTTCTCTAGTTAAAATAGCAGGGGTTCATTATAGAAACTTTATTATCAGAATTTATAGAAGCTGGTGAAAAAATGGATTACGAGAGTATCTTAAATCAATTAGTTGATGGGGAATTAACAGAATATAAGATAGAAGCTAAGGATGCTTTTGCTTTTCAACAGGCTCTACGAGCTTTTGGAAAAAGGACTTATATCAAGGGACGTGCCCTTAGAGGTGGTGCAATTATCTACACTGCTTCAAATAGTAATGAATAAGGTTGAAAGCATTTACATTATTGTTGTATTAAACTTATAAACATGTTACTCTTAATATCGTACGGGTATTTTAAAAATGAATTATTAAGGAGACTTTTAACTATGGAAAAACGCGATTTTCACATTATTGCAGAAACAGGTATTCACGCACGTCCAGCTACTTTATTAGTTCAAGCTGCTTCTAAGTTTAGCTCAGATGTTAACTTGGAATTTAACGGCAAGAGCGTAAACCTTAAGTCAATCATGGGTGTTATGTCACTTGGTGTTGGTAAAGATGCTGATGTTACTATTTCAGCTGAAGGTGATGACGCTGCCGAAGCAATTGAAGCAATCAGCGACACTATGAAAAAGGAAGGCTTAGCTGAATAATGACAAAGACTTTAAAGGGTATTGCAGCTAGTGACGGTATTGCAGTTGCTCCTGCGTATCGTTTAGTTGAGCCAGATCTTTCTTTTACTAAAGCTTCAGTCGATGATGTAGAACAAGAAGTTGCTCGCTTTGAAAAGGCTGTAGAAACTTCTATTCACGATGTTGAAAGTGTTCGTGATATTGCTAAAGAAAACTTGGGTGAAGAAGAAGCTCAAGTTTTCGAAGCGCATTTATTAATTCTTAATGATCCTGAATATATTGGGGCAATTAAGCAAGAAATTAAGGATTCAAAGGTAAACAGTGAATTTGCACTTGATGAAACAAGTCAAAAGTTCATTACAATCTTTGAAAGCATGACTGACAATGAATACATGAAAGAACGTGCTGCTGATATTCGTGATGTTTCTAAGCGAATTATGGCTCATTTACTTGGTAAGAATTTGCCAAATCCAGCAGCTATTGATCATGAAGTAGTAGTTGTTGCTCATGACTTAACTCCAAGTGATACTGCACAATTGAACAAGGATTATGTAAAAGGCTTTGTAACAGATATCGGTGGTCGTACCGCTCACTCAGCAATTATGGCACGTTCATTGGAATTACCAGCAGTTGTTGGTACTGACTCAATTACTAGCGACATTAAAGATGGTCAACTTTTAGTAGTTGATGGTTTAGATGGTTTAGCAGTAATTGAACCTTCTGATGAAGAAGTTGCGGACTACAAGAAGAAGGGTGAAGCCTTCTTGAAGCAAAAGGCTGAATGGAAGAAATTGAAAGATGCGCCATCAGTTACAAAAGATGGTAAGCATTTCACAATTGCTGCTAATATTGGTACTCCAGATGATATGGCTGGTGTATTAGAAAACGGCGCTGAAGCAGTTGGTTTGTACAGAACTGAATTCTTGTACATGAACTCTAGCGAACTTCCTTCAGAAGATGACCAATTTGAAGCTTACAAGAAGGTCATTGAAGGTATGAATGGTAAGCAAGTTGTTATTCGTACTATGGATATTGGTGGGGATAAGCACTTACCATACTTACCACTTCCTGAAGAAATGAACCCATTCTTAGGTTACCGGGCAATTAGAATTTCTCTTAAGGAAGATCAAATCTTCCGTACTCAATTAAGAGCTTTGCTTCGTGCCTCTGCTTATGGTCGTTTGGGTATCATGTTCCCAATGATCGGTACTTTAGCTGAACTTCACAAGGCTAAGGCTATCTTCAACGAAGAAAAAGAAAAGCTTGTTAAAGATGGCGTTAAGATTGGTGATGATATTCAAGTAGGTATGATGATTGAAGTACCAGCAGCTGCTGTACTTGCAGATCAATTTGCTAAGGAAGTTGATTTCTTCTCAATCGGTACTAACGACTTGATTCAATACACATTTGCTGCTGACCGTGGTAATGAACATGTTTCATACTTGTATCAACCTTACAACCCTTCACTTCTTCGTTTGATTAAGCACACTATTGATGCTGCTCATGATAACGGAATTTGGTGTGGTATGTGTGGTGAAGCAGCTGGTGATTCAGTAATGTTCCCACTTCTTTTAGCAATGGGTCTTGATGAATACTCAATGAGTGCTACTTCAATCTTACGTATCAGAAGCCAAATGAAGAAGCTTGATACTAAGGATTTAGAAGGCTTGGTAGATAAAGCAATTAATGAATCTTTGACTAATGATGATAATAAGAAGTTAGTAGAAGATTTGATGAACAAGCTTAATTTAGGTTAAGAATAAAAAGAGTCTCTTGTAGACTCTTTTTATTTTTTTGTAAATTCACACTTTCTTCAAAAATAATTGATATAATAATTTTATAGAATAAAGAATAACAATATAAGGTTTTAAGAATATTAAGTAAATATTAACTTTATAAAACTAAGGTGATAGTGTATAATAAATTACACAGGAAGAAATGATGTTATATTATTTAAGGAACGTGACGTAAATGATTAATTTATATGTTTCATCTAGTTGTACTTCGTGTCGTAAGGCAAGAGCATGGCTTAAAAAACACGATATTCCTTTCAAAGAAAGAAACATCTTTTCAGAACCATTGACTAAAGAAGATATTGTTAATATTCTTCGTTTAACTGAAAATGGAACTGAAGAAATTATTTCAACACGCTCTAAAGCTTTCCAAGAATTACATGTGAATTTGGATGATCTTTCAATTGATCAGCTTTTAGATCTTGTTGAAAAGAATCCAAGCTTGTTACGACGTCCAATTATTATGGATGATCGTCGACTTCAAGTAGGTTATAATGATGATGAAATTAGACGTTTCTTACCAAGAAAGGTACGTCGCTTAGAGTTAGCTAAGGCCCAAAAGTTAGCTGACCTTTAAAAATTACGTTAGCTTCGGCTAACGTTTTTATTTTATTGGCAATTTAGGTTACAATATTCTAGTACAAAGGAGGGATTATAGTGCAAGTAGAGAAAATAAATGAAAATACTATTCGAGTGCACATGGACTCAGAAGAATTAAAAAGTCGTGGCATTAGGATGCTAGATTTACTTGGAAATAAAAGTGAAATCCAAGACTTTTTCTATTCCATCTTGCGCGAGGTAGATACGGATCACTCTTTTGCCGGAGATAATCAACCAGTTACTTTCCAAGTTATGCCTAATGAAGGTGGCCTAGATTTATTAATAACAAAATATAATAAAGCTGATGCTGATAATATTCAAAAACAACTTGGTAATCTATTAGGAATGGGAAACAATAGTCGAGAAAGTAATTCTGACCCAATTGAAAGACTTAATAAGGGGTTGGGCATTTCTGAAAATTATGATAAAGATAGTGTAACCAAGGAAGTAAGTAATCAAGCTAATTTCTTATTTTCCGATATTGATCAAGTAGTCCAGTTGGCGGATAGTTTACCGACAGATAAAGTAGCGGCGAGTCTTTATACTTTTAAAGATCACTATTTATTACAAATGAATAACTTAGGTAGTGATGAAGATATTGATTCAGGTAGTGTCTGGTCAGTATGCCTTGAGTTTGGTACTGTAGCAGATAACAAGACGCTTAATTTATTTAAAAATAATGGGAAATGCTTGATTAAACAAGATGCATTAGCTGATTTATTATCTTATTTTAAATAATTAAAAGAGGCCGAAAATTTGGCCTCTTTTTTGTGTACATAAAATCAGGAGGATTATTATGTATGCAGCACTTTTAAATAATAAATTAGTTTTAGCCAGAGCTGAGGAAGCGAGGGTTCAGAATAAAATCACTTCCTTAAACCAAGAAAAATATTTTTGCCCGCGATGTAGGAAAAAAGTTATTTTAGTCTTATCAGAAAAAAGACTACCATTTTTTAAACATCAGGTTGGTCAAGTGGGGCAACAAGGGGAAAAAGAAGAGCATTATCGTGGAAAAATTAACTTAAAGACAGCCTTAGTTGCTGCCGGTTTTCCAGCTAAAGAAGAGGTTCCATTGGCCAAGGGTGAACTGCGAGCGGATATTCTTGTAAATTCACAGTTAGCATTTGAAATTCAATGTGCACCACTTTCTGAAATGGAATTCGCCCATCGTCATGGTTTATACAAGAAAGAAGGGATAATTGATATTTGGATTGTAGGCCGATGCCATTATTTATCGAACTATTTAAATCAACGACAAACGATTTTTTTGAGATTTAACCAAAAGTGGGGCTTTTATTACTTAGAAATTGATAGTGAACGGGAACTTCTAACCTTAAAATATCAAATTTTGCAAGAACCTTTAACAAGGAAGATTAGGTATCAAGTTAAACGTTTTAGAATTGACGAAGTCGGAATAAGTAAATTATGGCAATATAAGCCACAATTTATCCAGTATCAATTAAATAAAAATAATCAAAAAAGTTATTTATTAAAGCAAGTTCAGATGCAAACAAAATTGGGTACGAGAATTGCTGAACAGTTATATTTACGCAGAATTTCCCTTAATGATTTACCCGATTACTTATTTAATAGCTGGCGTAGTCCAGGGATGAGAACTAGTGTAGAAGAATATATAACAAAAACAGCAACCTGCATTTAGGTTGCTGTTTTTATAATAAACGTAAATTAGTTGAATGAAGTTTAATGAGTGATGCTGAAAGTTCATTAAAATCAGGACTTTCATTACCATTAATAATTTGTAAAAGCTCATCGTGAAGTAAATGACCTTCAACAATTAAGCCACTATTTTCATCTTCATCATTAAAGATGACAGTTGTTGGTGTATCGGTTATGTGCCATTTTTGTGCTAAGCGTTCATCAGCAGCAATGGATTCACTTAAATATGCTGACATCTGGGCACTTTTGATTTTTGAAAGAGAAAGGCCGAATTCTTCTACCAAGTCTTGAAACAAATTAGTATCATATTCTTTATTAAGATCATTAATATTGTGTTGTACTGCTAGGCAGTATTTTCTAGCTAATTTGTTACCGTAAGCCATTTTAATAGCATGGTAGTCCTTTAAAGCGGTAAACGTTTCTTCACTTGCATGATTATATGTCTCTAAGTTAGTAGGACACTTATGCTTTCTAATTAAGTCACTCTGAATTGTTTTCATATTTGCTAAAGGAATCAGATGGTAGCGAGTGATAGCATCTGCCTCTTTCATGGTTTTCATAATTGTTTGTTCTGTTTGATAGCAACATGTGCCAATTGGATTAACAAACATAAAAACTTCAAACATGGTTTCCAAGCCTCCAACAAATTTTATTCATCTATATTTTAGCGAATGTATGGGCATTATGCTATTTTTTTGCCTATTTTTTATGTAGGCTAGCCCTGGCGATTTTACTTTGATTAGTATTTTTTTGATTGAGATGAAAGTTAAATTGCCGAAGTAAGGTATTTAAAGTTTGCTTGATTAATTCAGGATTATCATTTTCTATTTCTAGTTCAAAATCTCGATAGCCATCAGGGTATGAAGTTTCATCAAGTGTTAGTTCACAGTTATTAGGACCTGTTAATAGATGGCGAGTAGTCTTAGAATAAGAAAATATCGTTAAATCTTGGCAAATATCTGGAAAGTTGTTAGAAAGGTAAGTACCACAATTGTGTCCAAATATTGTTACCCCACCATTTAAACTATTTTCGACGATTTCCTGTGCGACTTTAAGAGAAAGATTATCATTAATTTCAATAACTTCATGGTAGTTTTCCTGACGAAGTTTTTTAGCAGGTACTTTCATAGTTTGTTCAGCTTTATCAGGATATAGTCGAATTCGCAGACTGATTTTATTATTTTTTAAAGTTTTTTGGTCATTATCAAAATAATAATTTGTTTGAGTAAAGCTTGTTTTGCTAGGAAAGGACCTTAAAATAGCAGAAAAAACAGCTTTTTCTAATAATGTTTTCGATTCAATTTCTCGATTTTTACTCATGATGTCACTCCTTTGTTTTTATTATACAGCTATCTAGTTTTATATTGTGAGAAAGCTGCTGGGGTATGTTAGAATAATTGTGTTTGAGAAAATATGAGGAGGGCAATGAGCATGACTGATTGGGAGACCTTTTTATGGCCATATAACGAGGCCGTACAAGAATTAAAGGTCAAGTTTAGAAGCCTTAGGCAAGGCTTTTTGACTCGTGGTGAACATTCACCAATTGAATTTGTAGTTGGCCGTGTGAAAACTGTCGACTCCATTAAAGAAAAGATGCAACGACGAATAATTAGTCCAGAAGTTATTGAAACAGATATGCAAGATATTGCTGGCATCCGAATCATGTGTCAATTCGTGGATGATATTTATAAGGTTGTTGACTTAATTCATGAACGTAGTGATATGGAAGTGGTCGAAGAGCGTGATTATATTCATGCTGCTAAGCCATCCGGCTATCGGTCATATCATATGGTCATTAAATACACTGTTTTTTTACCAGAAGGAGAAAAAACTTTAATTGCTGAAATTCAAATCAGAACTTTAGCGATGAATTTCTGGGCAACTGTTGAACATACTTTAAGTTATAAATACCAAGGAAAATATCCTGAAGATGTTTCTAAAAGACTTAAATCAACAGCAGAAGCCGCATATAAACTTGATGAAGAAATGAGTGTTATTCGTAAAGAAGTGCAAGATGCCCAAAAGGTATTTAATCAAAGCAAGGGCAAGGAACAATAATGAAAGTAGCAATTGTCAATAATAGCCATAAAAAGACTATTGAAGTAGTTGAACACTTAAAAAAATTATTAGCTGAAAAGAAGATAAGTTTAGATGAAGAACATCCAGATGTTGTTATCTCAGTTGGTGGAGATGGTACATTATTATCAGCTTTTCATAAATATGAAAAACTGATTGATTCAGTTCGCTTTATTGGTGTTCACACAGGTCATTTAGGGTTTTATACAGATTGGCGAAATTATGATATTGATCAAATGGTTGATGCTTTATGTACTACAGCACCATCTACTTCAAGTTATCCCCTGTTAGAATTAACTTTGGTAATGGATGATGGTAGACAAGAGCGATTTTTAGCCTTAAATGAAGCAAGTATAAAACGAATTTCAAAAACTTTAGTTGCTAATATTTATATTAAGGGCGAATTGTTTGAAAACTTTAGAGGAGATGGGATTTGCGTTTCGACTCCAACTGGTTCAACAGCTTATAGTAAGGCTTTGGGTGGTGCGGTAATTCATCCCCGTTTAAAGGCCTTGCAAATGACAGAGATAGCTTCAATTAATAATCGCGTTTTTAGAACTATCGGATCACCAATCGTTATTGCACCAGATGAATGGATTACAATTTTGCCTAATGATGGCCATAATTTAATTATGATAATTGATGGCCATCGAATTCCGGTTGATCATGTTAATCGCGTTATTTATCGCATTTCTAAAAAAAGGATTCACTTTGATAAGTTTGGTCATCACCATTTTTGGTCAAGAGTAGGAGATGCATTTATCGGCTAAATGAAGATTTTTAAGTATATAGTGACTGAAAAAGATCCCAAACGATTGGGACTTTTTTTGAGTAAAAAGAAGTTATCGAAGCAGGTTATTGTTAATGCCAAGCATAATGGAGGGATGCTTTTAGTTAATCACCGCCGCAGATTTACTAACTTTATGTTAAAAAATGGTGATGAAGTTTTATTTGTAATGGGAAAAGAAAAAGTCAATGAATTCTTGAAACCATCAAATAAACCAATCGAAATTGTCTTGGAAACAGATAATTATTTAGTAATAAACAAGCCTGCTAATGTTTTATCGATTCCTTCAAGGTATGAAGATGGGGATGCGGTTGTTAATCGGGTTATGGGTTATTTTTCAAAGAAAAAAAGCTCAGAACAAGCTTTTTTAAAGCCCCATATTGTTACGCGTTTAGATCGTGATACTAGCGGTTTAGTTTTGGTTGGAAAAAATGCAGTTGCCCATAGCAAGTTTAGTGAATTAAAGAAAGATGTTTTTGTAAAAGAATATCATGCAATAGTTCATAGTAATTTTAATCCTGAAGAGCAAGCAGGTTTGATTGATGCTCCAATTGGAAAGATTGATGATAGTGTTAAGCGTTATGTAATACCTAATGGGCAAAAATCTTTAACCCAGTATGAAGTTTTGGCTCAAAAAGAAGGAGCAAGTTTAGTTAAATTAAGACTTTTTACGGGAAGAACGCACCAGATTCGGGTTCATATGGCTCATATTGGCCATCCTTTATTTGGAGATAAACTATATGGAATAGATGACAATTTCGCAAGACAAGCCTTAAATTGCTCCCATTTGAGCTTTCCAGACCCATTCACTAATGAAGAGAAAATAGTTGAAGTTAGTGATCCTCAAGATATGACAGATTTGTGGCGGAATTTATAGCACGTAAGTGCTATAAATTCCGCTATTTTTTCGTGCTTTCTTCACACTTTTTTCAAAAAAGCAGATTAAGCTAAAAATAACAAAATTAAAGGAGGAAGAAAAATGGTAAGAAAACTTTTAAATAGGTTTACCATAATAGTTTTTTCTTTAATTTTGTTTGCGGGTATGAGTTATCTAACTAGCCAAAATGTTAGTGCAACGACTAGTTCAAATTCCATAATGAAAAAGGTAGTGAATAGTAATAAGAATCTAGAAAATAGAAATAGAGATGATAATGCAGCCGCAAGAGATAATTTAAATTTTAACTATAATTCGACACTCCCAACTTCGAATATTACTCAATCAAATATTAAAAAAATACTTTTCAAAACAATAACATTTCCTCAAACTTTTATAAAATTTGCAACTAAACTCCCCCAAACTGGTTTGCAAAAAAGTGAAGTTTCCCTTTTAGGAATTATAGTTTTAATTTTTACTTCGATTGTTGGCTATCATGGATTTTTTAAGAAAAATGACAAGGAATAAGTTGTTATTTTTAAGAGTTGAATAATTATGAGAGTGATAAAAATTGGTAGATTAAATTATAGTAATCCAACCAAAATAGCTCCTTTATTGATATTATGCAACTAAGGATTGATTCTGATACCGTATCAGAATCAATCCTTTTAATTATCTTCTTTACAGTAAATCGTTCCTCTTTTAAGTATGCAAAGAACTATCATTGAATAGAAAAGTTTTTTCTTGTCATGCTGTGTTTAATAGCTTGCATAGCTAATTCATGTTGATATTGCTAACCTCAATCTGTATCAAAGATTAATTCATTCTTTATAAATAATTTCTACATAAAAACCTCCGAAATTCGAATACGAATTTCGGGGGCATTGCAAATTACAACTTTTTATTATAAAAAGTCTTTGCTTAATGTTGTTATTCCTAATCCAATTATAAAAATAATCAGAATTGGGAGAAGTATAAAGGATGCTATATAAAAGATTACAATGATTCCTAATAGGAAAGTAAGAATCTTAAATAAACCAATCCCTAACTTAAATAATAGCCAAATGATCAATAATACTAATAAAAGATTGAACATTTAGGTCACCTCACTATTTTACAAAAACTCCAATTAAGATGACTATAATACCTAAAGCTATTCTATACCAACCAAAGGACTTAAAGTCGTGAGTTTGAATAAATTTAAGTAAGAATTTAACAGCAAGGTACGCAACAACAAAAGAAACTATCATACCAACTAAAAGAACTGCTAATTGATCTCCTACAAAAGTATGTCCAGCGTGTACATATTTGACAATCTTTAATAAGGAAGCGCCAAACATAGTAGGAATTGCTAGGAAAAATGAAAATTCAGCTGAAACATAACGGCTAGCACCCAAAAGCATAGCTCCTAAGATAGTAGCACCAGAACGTGATGTCCCTGGAATTAATGAAAGGACTTGGAAGCACCCAATTAGAAATGCCATTTGGAAGCTGATTTTATTCAAATCAGTTAACTTAGAATCACGGTTTCTGTAGTAATTTTCAAGTAAGATGAATAATACCCCATAGATAATCAAGGTAGCACTGATTACTTGCCAATTGGTCATATGTTCATCAAGCCAATCGTTTAATGGTAAACCAATGATTACTGAAGGTAATACAGCAACGACAACTTTTATCCAAAGTTTCCAAGTGTTTTCTCGTTGTAATTTGGTTTTTGATAATGAAAATGGATTAAGCTTATTAAAGTAAATGACAATAATGCTTAAGATTGCTCCAAGTTGGATAACCACCATAAACATATCGATGAATGATTGATTTTCTTGTAGCTTAACAACATAATTTGCTAAGTATAAGTGTCCTGTAGAAGATATTGGAAGAAATTCGGTAATTCCTTCAATAATCCCTAAAATAATTGCCTTGATAATGTTAATTAACATTGATTATAAACTACTCCTTACTAAATACTACGCAAGTTCCTTCTGGAACTGCGACATCTTTTTGAACTACGGCTAATGTTCCCATCTCGCTATTTCTTTCGTATAAGGTGGCATTGTCTGTATTTTGGTTGGTAGCGATAACCCATTTTTCACTACTATCCCAGTTGAAATCACGTGGAAATTCACCAAATGTTGAAATTCGTTGCACTAGTTCTAAAGTATGATCTGCTTTTATTTTAAATACAGTAATTGAATTGTGGCCACGATTAGAAAGATATAAGAACTTCCCATCGTTTGACATTCTAATAGCTGCAACACCGTTATGATCAGTATAGTCATCAGGAATAGTTCTATAAGTAGCTATATTTTCAAATTCCCAAGTTTTTTCGTTATATTTAACGACATTTATTTTGCTTGATAATTCACCAGCAACATAAAAGTAATTATTTTCTTTATTAAATACAATGTGACGACTACCAAATCCTGCTTCGTTTAAATAACGTGCTAGATGAACTAAATGACCATCTTTTAAGTCATAGAAGTCGACACTGTCATTACCTAAATCACAGGAAACTAACTTGCCTGAAGGTGTTTCATCAAAAAAGTGTGGATGAGCGCCATCTTTTTGTTCTGGGCGAGGGCCCAAATTAAAACTGTCATGCTTAACCTGATCAACTAAACTAACGCCGTCATTATCGTAATGATATACAGATAAATAAGCTGTATGATAATTTGCTGTATAAACTAAATGCTTATCTTCGTTGATTCCTAAATAAGCAGGTGAAGCACCAGGTTGAAAAACTGAGTTTATTAATTTAACTGGATTTAGTTGAAAGAAGCTAATCCCACCTTCATCTTTATTTTTGGCAATTGAGAACAAATAATTACCACATTTTTTGAAATATGTAGGTCCATTTAATTCAACACAATTAGTAAAGTTCCCTAAACTTGCTTGACCATCTTTAATGGTTAAATCAGCTTGATAAATACCTTTTGAAGTCTTTTTTGTATAGCCTCCAATGAAAACTTTCATATATAATCCCTCCATTCACATCATGAACTTTTATTAGTATATCATTGCTAGTTAATTTTTTTGAGTTAAAATGGTTAAGTAACATTTAAGAAAGAGGAGAATGAAGTGGACGAAAAGAAAATTCGCGAGCTTTATGCTCAAAGTGAAATTGATAGCGTTTATCAGACACTTAATTCATCTAGTAAGGGTCTTTCTTCAGAAGAAGCAGAAAAAAGACTTGAAAAATATGGTCTAAATGAAATAAAGCGGCCTCCTAAGCAAAGTCAATGGCAAACATTTATTAAAAACTTCACAACTTTAATGGCAATCTTACTTTGGATTTCTGGTTTTATTGCGATTGTTTCAGGAACAATGGAATTAGGGATTGCTATTTGGTTAGTGAATATTATTAATGGGACATTTAGTTTTTGGCAAGAACGACAAGCACAAAAGGCAACAGACGCTTTAAATAAAATGCTTGAAAGTTATGTGCAAGTGTACCGCGATGGTAAGAAAAAACAAGTTGAAGCTAAGCATATAGTTCCAGGGGATGTTTTTGCACTTCAAGCAGGGAGCAAGGTTCCAGCTGATGCTAGAATTATTAGTGCAACTAGTTTGCAAGTGGACCAATCTGCCTTAAATGGTGAATCAGTTCCTGAAAGTAAAAGGACTAGTTTTGATCCTGGTGAAGGAAAATATGCTGAAAGTAATATGGTTTATTCAGGTACAACAGCTGTATCTGGTACTGCAACAGCTATTTGTTTTAGTACGGGGATGGATACTGAGCTTGGACAAATTGCCCACTTGACTCAAGAACAGGAAAAAGTAGATTCACCTTTAACTCGTGAATTAAATCGATTGACTAAGCAAATTTCAATCATTGCCTTTACGATTGGACTATTTTTCTTTATTGCATCAATTTTCTTTGTAAAGCAACCTTTTGGAGCAGCTTTTATTTTTAGTTTAGGAATGATTGTTGCATTTATTCCAGAAGGATTGTTACCAACAGTTACTTTATCTTTAGCTCAAGGTGTTAAGAGAATGGCTAAAAAGCATGCCTTGGTTAAAGAATTAAATTCAGTAGAAACGTTGGGTGAAACAACAGTTATCTGTTCTGATAAGACTGGTACATTAACTCAAAATCAAATGACAATCCACTATATTAGAACTTTAAATGATGAATTTGAAGTTACTGGTGATGGATATGTTAACAATGGACAAGTTGAATTAAATGGTAAACAACTTTGGTATGATGAACACCCAGATTTAAAAGTTATTACTGAGATAGCTTCTTTGGATAATGATACTTCAATCGAAAATAAAGATGGCCAAAATAAGATTTTAGGAACGCCAACTGAAGCATCTTTAGTAATTATGGCTCAAAAGGCAGGCTATGATATTCATAAACAAATGGTTAAGAAGCCACGTCTTAGAGAATTTCCATTTGATTCAGAACGTAAAAAAATGTCTACTGTTAACCAAATTAGCGATAGTGAAGCAGCTGTTTTGGTTAAAGGCTCTTACAGTGACTTAATTAAGGATTGTAACTTTGTTCAAGTTAATGGTGAAGTCAAACCATTAACAGCTGAAGATAAGCAAAAGTTAGATCGACTAAATGCAGATTATGCGCGTCAAGGTTTGCGTAGCATGGGTTTAGCATATAAGAAGATTAAAAATGATGATGCAATTTCTAATCTGACAATTGAAACTGCAGAGAGTCAGTTGGTATTCGCCGGATTGGTAACAATGAGTGATCCTCCAAGACCAGAAATTTATGATGCAATTAAGCATTGTCATGATGCCAAGATTCGTGTTGTTATGGTTACGGGTGACTCTAAATTGACTGCTAAAACAGTTGCAGTTAAGATTGGGATAACTTCTGAAAAAGCACGCGTAATTGATGGACGTGAACTCGATGAAATGTCTGATAGCGAATTACGTGAAGCTTTAAAAGACGAAGTTATCTTTGCTAGAGTAGCGCCTGAACAGAAATACAAGATTGTAAAGACTTTCCAAGAGAATGGTGAAGTTGTTGCAGCAACTGGTGATGGAGTAAATGATGCTCCTGCGCTTAAGAGAGCTGATATTGGGATTGCAATGGGACTTAGTGGTACAGATGTTGCCAAAGATGCTGCTAATATGATTTTGACAGATGATAATTTTGCTTCAATTGTTGCTGCGATTGAAGAAGGAAGAACTGTATATAGCAATATTCGTAAATTCTTGACATATATTCTTTCTTCAAATGTTCCGGAAGCAATTCCTTCAGTGCTATATCTTTTATCAGGTGGATTGATACCTCTACCACTAACAGTTATGCAAATTTTGACAATTGATTTAGGAACAGATATGCTTCCTGCTTTAGCCTTGGGGGCTGAGCCTAGTGATCCAGACGTTATGAAGCGCGCACCAATTAGTCGAGATGAGCATCTTTTGAATAAAAGAGTTCTAGTTAAAGCATTCTTGTGGTATGGATTGCTTGAAGCTTTAGTTTCAATTGCAGCTTACTTCTTTGTAAATAAACAAGCTGGCTTAGTCTTCGGACATTTAGCAGCTAGTGGTGATATTTATATTAAAGCTACAACTATGACCTTAGGGGCAATTGTCTTTAGTCAAATTGCAAATGTTATTAATTGTCGAACTGAAAAGGTATCAGTATTTAAAAAAGGTCTATTTATTAATCCTCACATCTGGACTGGAATTCTATTTGAAATAATTTTGTTTATTATTTTAACGGTTACTCCAGGAGTTCAGGGTATCTTCAATACTGGTGTTTTAGGTATCAGTGATTGGATAATGCTTTGTCTCATTCCAATACCATTAATTTTGATTGAAGAAGCTAGAAAAAAGCTTTTTAGAATCAATAAATAGCTAAAAAACTCGCTTATTTTAAGATAGGCGAGTTTTATTTATGCTAAAATTTAGATTAGACATAAAAAGGGGTTAATTTATGGATAATAAGACTAATTTGAAGCGGCCTACTTTATTTAAAGATTGGTTTTTGAATAATCGTTTTACAATTTTTTTACTTAATATATTACTGTTCTTTCTGATAATTTTTTTATTTGAACAGATTTCATTTATTTTAAATCCAGCTTGGATGTTCTTTTGTGCGATTTTACCACCATTGCTTTTAGCCTTGGTACAATATTACATGATGAATCCAATTGTGGATTTTTTTGAGCAAAAGCTAAAAGTCCCAAGAACAGTAACAATTTTAGTATTATTTTTACTAGTACTTGGTGCTTTGATTTGGATTATTAACTCACTATTACCAATTATTCAAAATCAAGTTGATGCCTTAATTAAAAATTGGCCTAATATTTGGGATACAAGTGTAAAAACAATTCAGAATTTGCTACACGATCCACATCTAAAAGGTGTTAAGTCTAATATTAATAGTGTAATTGATAGTATTGAAAAGACTCTTTTTAAGTCTTGGCAAGATACTGGAACTGCTGCGTTAACAAATATTTCATCTGCTGTTAGCGTAATTACTATGATTTTTATGACCTTGTTGACAGCACCATTTGTCTTATTTTATATGCTTAAAGATGGCCATCAATTAAATGGTTATCTTACTAAGTTTGCTCCTCGTAGATGGCAGGATAGTTTTTCTAGATTACTTCATGATATTAATGAAGCAATCAGTGCCTATATTCGAGGCCAAATTACTGTAGCAGTTTGGGTCGGTATTATTTATGCTATTGGCTATAATATAATTGGTTTACCATATGGGAGTGCTTTGGCTGTTTTGGCTGCTTTTATGCTATTAATCCCTTATTTTGGTACATTTATTGCCTTGATTCCTGTTTTGATAATTGCTTCGATTACTTCTTGGGGGATGCTAATTAATGTATTGATTGTTTTTGCAATTGAACAAACAATTGAAACACGATTTATTTCTCCAATTATTGTTGGAAACAAGATGAAAATGCATCCAATAACAACAATTCTCCTTTTAATTGGAGCCAGTGCTGTTTGGGGGCTTTGGGGTGTGATTTTTGGCATTCCAATCTATGCAGTTGTTAAAATTGTTGTATCACGAAGTTTTAACTATTTTAAATCTGTGTCACGCTTTTATAATGACGAAGATTTGTTTGAAATTGGTAAAGAGAATCAAACTAAGTTAGATTTAGGAGATAAAAATGACTAATCATATTGTATTATTTGAACCACTTATGCCAGCTAATACTGGTAATATCGCTAGAACCTGTGCAGGAACAGAAACTGTTTTAGACTTAATTGAACCACTTGGATTTCAACTTGATAATAAAAAAATGAAGCGTGCAGGACTGGATTACTGGGATAAAGTCGAAATTCATAAGCATGATGATTTGAAGGCCTTTTTGGAAACTTTAGGACCTAATGATGAAATGTATTTAATTTCAAAGTTTTCATCTAAGTCATACACAGATGTTGATTATACAGATGAAAATAAGAATTATTATTTTGTCTTCGGTAAAGAAACTACTGGTTTGCCAGAAACTTTTATGAGAGAGTATTATGACCGCAATTTGCGAATTCCAATGTCCAACCACATTCGTGCTTACAACTTATCAAATTCAGCTGCCATGGTGATTATGGAAGCTTTACGTCAACAAGGTTTCCCTCATCTTGAAAAGAGTCATCATTATGAAAATGATAAGTTAAAAGATGATTACAACAGACATGAACGATATGAAAGAAATCTAGGAGATGAATAAAATGGTTGAATTTACAAAAGAAACTCCCGTATTAGTAAGAAATTTTCATTATGATTTGAATGAAGAAAATCATGTTAAAAGTGAAGTTAATATTGCGTTGAGAAAAGCAGCCCAAAAAGATGATGAAGGTAACTTGCTTGAAGCTGAAGGTGGAAGCTATTTTGAAATTGCAGTTCCATTTGAAGTAAGTCCTAATCCAGGTGAATTTACAGTTTCTGGACTAATTACACAGGTTGTTTTCTTAAAAGATTATTATGGGGATGGCCAAGATCTTGAAAAGAGTGATTATAAGCTCTTAAGCAGACCACTAGTTGAATATATTGAAACTTTAACTTATCAGTTAACTTCGGTAGCTTTAGATGAACCAGTTAACTTGAATTTTACACCAAACTTTTAATTAATAAGGGGGAGAAGAAATGCCAAGAAAAAAGAAAAAGACAGCTAAGTCCAAGACTGTTGCTCAAAAAGAATTACGTTGGGCAATCTTTGGCATTTTTTTGGTGATTTATGCCTTACTTACTTTTGCAAAATTAGGATTAATCGGTAAAGAATTTGCAAATGTTCTCCGCTTTTTTATTGGTGATAGTTACCCTATCCTTGCATTTTTATTTTTAATGTTTGGATCAGTAATGTTAATTTATTCAAAGCCACCATTAATTGGATTTAAGAGAAGTAGTGGCCTGTTTTTGGCTTACAGCGGGTTAGTTTTAGAATTGGCTGCTAATTTCTTTAATCGTCTCGATGTCTTTAATGGATTTATTAATGTTTTTACCAAAACTATCTTAGCTGAATTTAGTCGCGGTAATTTAACTGAGAGTGTCGGTGGCGGATTAATTGGTAGCTTTTATTACAATATTTTTTATCCCTTATTAGGAAATTTAGGCGCAGTCATTCTGGGCCTTATTTTACTTATTAGTGGATTATTAATGTTTTTTGATGTTAAATTCGTGCAAATATTACATTTGTTCCAGTCTTCCAGTCAAAAATTTATTGAGACGAATAAAGATGCAGGTATCAAACTTAAGGACAAATATGTTGAAGCTCGTGATAATTACTTACAAAATCGTGATAATCGCAAGAATTTGCAAGATCCTTTGGCAAATAATGATGATATATTTCCTGATACAGGTGATATGCAAGTCCAGAGTCAAAATGATTTAGATGTTATTCCAGACTTATCAAAAAAAACCACTAATGAACAACCAGTCCAGTCTGAACCAGAAATTGAGATACCAACTAATCCTGAAGAGCATGATTTGCCTAAAAGTCATGCTTTTGCTGAAGAAGACCAAAAGATGAAAATGGAATTAGGCAATGTTGATCATGGAGAGATTAAGCCTACACATGTAAATTCCAATTATCAAAAGCCACCACTTGATTTACTAGCCCCAATAAAAAAAGTAGATCAATCTAGTGATAAAAACTTAATTCGCCATAATACTCAAGTTTTAGAGTCAACTTTTAAATCATTTGGTGTAGAAGTAAACGTAAAAAAGGCAATTTTAGGGCCAACTGTTACCCGGTATGAAATTCAACCTGCAGTTGGTGTTAAGGTAAGTAAAATTGTCAATCTTGCAGATGATTTGGCATTAGCGCTAGCTGCTAAAGACATTAGAATCGAGGCCCCTATTCCAGGAAAGCCTTTAGTAGGAATTGAGGTTCCTAATAAAACCACTAGTGCGGTTTCTTTTAAAGATGTCATGCTCAATCAAGATAATAAATCAAAAGCTAATCCACTTGATGTACCATTGGGAAAAGATGTTACTGGAACAACAATTTCTGCGAACTTGACTAAAATGCCACATATGTTAATAGCAGGTTCAACTGGTTCAGGTAAGTCAGTTGCAATTAATACTATGCTTACCAGTATTTTGATGAAGGCTAACCCTGATGATGTTAAGTTAGTACTGATTGATCCTAAGATGGTTGAACTATCTGTTTATAGTGGAGTACCACATTTATTAATTCCAGTGGTTACTGATGCAAAGTTAGCAGCAAATGCTCTTCACAAAACTGTTAAAGAAATGGAAAGGCGCTATAAACTATTTGCTGCTGGTGGCGTTCGAAACATTGGTGAATACAATCAAAAGGTTATTGAAAACAACCAAGACAAAGAAAAGCCAGTTATGAAGAAGTTGCCATTTATCCTGGTAGTAGTTGACGAATTAAGCGATTTAATGATGGTTGGGGGCCATGATGTTGAAGATGCTATTGTTCGCTTAGGTCAAATGGCAAGAGCAGCTGGTATTCACATGATATTAGCTACTCAAAGACCTAGTGTTGACGTTATTACTGGGTTAATTAAGGCTAATGTGCCTTCTAGAATCTCTTTTGCTGTATCTAGTGGGGTTGACTCACGGACAATTTTGGACCAAGTAGGGGCTGAAAAGCTGCTTGGACGTGGAGATATGCTATATTTACCAATTGGAGCGGCTAAACCAGAGAGAGTTCAAGGGACCTATATTTCTGTTGAAGAAGTTGAAAAAGTAGTAGATTGGGTAAAGAGTCAACAAGAAGCTGATTATAACGAAGCAATGATGCCGCAAAAAGGTGAAGAATCTTCAAATAATGACAATAATGATGAGCCAGAAGATGAATTTTATAATGAAGCAGTTAAACTAGTAACTAAACAGCAATCAGCTAGTGTTTCAATGCTGCAACGGCGCTTTAGAATAGGTTATAATCGAGCTGCAAGGATTATTGATGAAATGGAAGCTAAGGGCATAGTCGGACCTTCAGAAGGGTCTAAGCCACGACAAGTGTTAGTTCAGCCTAAGATGGAGAATGATAATGGACAATAACTTTTTTATTACAGAAAATGAAAATTTAACCAAGGCTAATATTGGCTTCTTTTTGAAAATGCCGTTAACTGGACACAATTTAGCAATGGCTAGTTTATTGGCTAAAATGCAAATAAATAGTAGCCAGTATTTTAATACTATTAATAAACAAGCGCGGGCATTGACCGATTTATATAATATGACTTTTGATGTTGCACCACAGTTATATGGTCGCGAACTTATTTTAATGTATCGATTAAGCTATGTTGAGCCACTTGAAGTAATGGATCCAGAGTATAGCTATGAAAAAATAATTGAGACTTTTAGTCGAATTGTCCGCTACCCTAACTTAAATTCTAAGGTAATTAAGTTGGTTCAAAATCAACTTTTTAATGAATATCAAGAATTAATGGCAAGTCCTACTAGTTATGCTTGGGAACATTTCTTCAAAAAATGGTATCATGACCAACCTGATTTTGCGCATGGAATTATGGGCCCAATCAATGAAATTTTGGAAGCTGATAAGGAGGGGCTTGATGCATATACCGAGGCTTTGACTACCTGTCCAGCTGCGATGATTGGTTATGCTAAGAATTCAAAGTATGTGGTTAAGATATTAAAAGAAGCTTTTAGCGATTATGATTTTAATGCTAAGTTTGCCAGTTCTAACTTAGTTATAGAAGCTTTACCTGATCCATTTACTGATGAAGAAAAAAGAGGTTTCGCTCAGGCACAAATGTTGCTGGGATTTGGATATAATGGTCAGCTGAACAAAAAAGAGCGTCTAGCTGGAAAGTTTTTAGCTCGTTATTTAGCTGGGGACGATAGTTCTGTTTTGTTTAGAAAAATTCGAGAACAATTAGGAGCTGCTTATGCTGTTGATGCAGATAATTATGTTAATAACTCTTTACTACTAGTTTCTGCGGGGGTAAATCATGATAAGCTAGACCAGGCTAGTCAAATTGCTCAAGAAGAAATAGAAAAAGTTAAAGCAGGAGATATTGATGAGGCAATTTTTAAGAAGGTAAAAAAGGCTATTTATAACGAGCATCAATATGGCTTAGATCGAGCTGGCTATCGAATTATGTTGCAATTACGAGCTTTACTAATACCTGAATATTCTTTCTTAGATTTAGGAAAGAGTATTCGAAAAATACAAGTAACAGATTTGATAAAATTGGCTAATAAGCTTACTTTAAATGAAAGTTTTTATATCAAATGAAAAAATTAGATATTGAAAAAAAGACTTTTTCTTCAGGACTTACGGCACAAGTGGTTTTGAGAAAAGGTTTTAAGCAAAAATTTTTTGGAATTATTGTAGACTTTGGGAGTAGTGATAAGCAAATCCCAGGAGCCGCTCACTATTTAGAGCATTTACTTTTTAGTAAAAAGAGCGGAGATATTACCGAACGATTTGACGAAATTGGCGCAAGCACCAATGCTTTTACTAGTTATAATGCGACGATGTTTTATGCTAATAGTATCGATAATATAAGCAAAATTGTTGATCTGTTATTTGAACTTGTTGGGGATCCCAATTTTAGTAAAAAGAGTATTGATAAAGAACGCCCAATTATTGATCAAGAATTAGCAATGTATCGCGATGAACCGACCTGGCCAATTAGCGATAGCATAATGAAGCAGCTCTTTGGAGACAGTAATCTTGGCCTTGATATTGGTGGTACAAGTCAGACGATTAAGAAAATAAATAGTCGCAACTTGGCCAAAATTTATCAGGAAAATTATACAGCCAATAATATGCATTTTATTGCAGTTGGTGATTTTGCACCTTCAGCAGTTACTCGGTTATTTGGTCAAATTAAGAAATTAGATAAGCAATACTTACAAAGTGGTCAAAAGAGAGAGCATACTTTTAAACCAGAAATGGGTAATTTAGGCCTTAAGGAGTTTAAAAATAAGACAGAAGTACCTTACTTTTGTTTAGGAGTTAAATTGCCAGACTTTAAGAAAGTATTAGTAAATAACGATTTAGGCCAAATTCTAGTAGAAATAATGTTAGAATCATTGCTAGGCGAAAATAGTTCCTGGTACCAAGATAAAATGGTACATGGTGAATTAACCAGCCCTTTACAATTTGGTGTTAATTACACTAGACAAGGTAACTTTGCCACTATTTTAGGTATTAATAATGGTAATAGCTTATTGAATAACGTGAAAGAAACTTTATTTTCTTCAGAAAAAACTGCTGAGCAGATGGATGAATTAAAAGACCTTTTTGAAATGCAAAAGAAAGTCTCAATGGCTACTTTATTGTCTGCTTTTAATAATTTATCTGAGTTAGGTTTTGAGTTAGCTGAAGAAGCAATTAATGGTGAAAATATTTTTGACACGATTAAGTTATTGCAACAAATGAATTTTGAAAAATATTGGCAAATTTGTCAGGATTTATTGGCTGAAAGTGAAACTTGCTCAGTCTTTTCCACTGTAGAATAGGGATGATTATTTGAAAAGAGCGATTATCTTTGGGGCAACTGGCGGAATTGGTCAAGCAATAGCAACTGAGTTAGCTGCTGATGGTTGGTCATTGTATTTACATTATAGTAATCAAGAGCAAGTGGCTAGTGAGTTAGCAGATAAGTTAATGAGTCAATTTCCTGAGCAAGATTTTATTGCAATCAAATTAGACTTTTTAGCAAGTAATATGGAATTACAGCAATTTTGCCAAGGGTTGTTACCAGTTAATGTTGCAATATTTGCCCAGGGAATAACACACTATGGCTTTTTTGGGGAACAAGACTTAGACAATCTAGAACAAGAAATGAAAATTAACTTACTTACTCCCCTCAAGTTAACAAGGCTATTAGAGTCTAATTTGCTTAAGTATAAACATAGCCGGATTATTTATTTGGGATCTGTTTATGGTGGCCAAGCAAGTGCGTTAGAATCAGCGTATAGCGCTTCTAAAGCTGCTTTGACAAGATTTAGTCAAGCGTATGCAAGAGAAGTGGCAGCTAGTGGTCTAACTGTTAATGTTTTAGCCCCTGGAGCAGTTGATACACCTATGAATGCTATCTTTTCAGAGGATGTTTTAGATGAAGTGAAAAGTGAAATTCCGGCTGGAAGATTAGCTTTAGGAAAAGATATAAGTTTTTGGGTAAAAAATATTCTAAAACCTGAAAGTGATTATTTAACAGGACAAACAATATATATTACAGGTGGATGGCTAATTTAGTGTCATTTTGTGGTATACTCAATTTGTTAATTTTTTAGAACAAGAGGTTATTATGGCTAATATCGGAGAAAAACTACGCAGTGCTAGAGAAGCAATGGGCTTGTCTATTGCCGATGTTGAAAAAACAACCAAAATTCAAAGTAGATATTTGACTGCTATTGAAAATAGCGACTTTGACAAGCTTCCTGGTGATTTTTATGTCCGTGCATTTATTAGACAATATGCACAAGTTGTTGGTTTAGATGGTAAAGAACTTTTGGCTGAATACCATCAAGATGTACCAGAAACTAATAGTGATGAATATGTTGAAAATTCAATCGATAATAAGACTGAAGAAGTAAAAAAGACCACTAATAGTAAAAAAGGTATGCTTAAAAATCAAATGCCACGTATTATTTTAGGGGCAGGAGTTGTAATAGTAATTGTAATAATTTATGTACTAATTACATCTCTATTTAGAGGCTCTTCACAACAAGCATCTGATGCAGGTGATTCAGTAACAGTTTCATCACAATCTGATAGTTCATCTTCTTCAGAAAAGTCATCATCAACTGAAAAGAGTCATGTAAAAATAAAGCGTTTAGGATATGGCTCATATCAAGTTACTGGTCTTAAAAACAACCGTAATTTAGTAATTCACGCAGGTACCAATGATCTTTCTGCTTCAGTTACAATTGATGGCGAAACAAAGTGGAAAGGTACTATCTCATCTGATAGTAAGCATACTGTGAAACTTCCAGAATCTGCTAAATCTGTGACAATTTACTTATCTAATGATACAGATACTAAAGTTACTGTTGGTGGCAAGAAAGTTCCTTATACAGCATCTGGTTCAAGTTTGAACTTGCGCTTAACTATTGGAAAGGTTTCTTCATCATCAAGTTCTGCAGCAACTCAATCTGCAACCACTAATACTTCTTCACAAAGTAGTAGTGTTGCAACTAGTTCTTCAAACACTTATAGACAATCAAGTCAGGTAAGTTCTAGTCGTACAACAACTAATCAAACTACTACCAATCAAACCAGTCAAAATACAACTACACAAAGTACTGGTAATACAGGATCAACAAGTAATACCGGTAATGGTAATGATGCAGGGCAAGATAACGGGGGACAATAATTAAAGAATGAATTTACCAAATCGTTTAACTGTTTTTAGAATTATTTTAATTCCTGTTTTTATGTTAGTATTAATTCTAAATTTCCCAGTAGGTAATTTAGAATTTGCTAATGTTAAGATCCCTTTTAGTCAAATTTTGGCCGCAATAATTTTTGCAGGGGCATCATATACTGATTATTTAGATGGGCACATTGCTAGAGCAAGAGGATTAGTAACTAATTTTGGAAAATTTGCTGATCCATTAGCAGATAAAATGTTAGTAATGACTGCTTTCATTTTTTTAGTAAGTATGGCTAAAGCATCAGCATGGATTGTAGCAATTATCGTTTGTCGAGAATTAGCTGTTACAGGTTTACGTTTAATTTTAGTTGAAAATGATGGTGAAGTGTTAGCAGCTAAAATGCCTGGTAAGATTAAAACTGTAACACAGATGTTGGCAATTATTTTCTTATTATTAGGAGATATTTTCTTTATTGGTACGATTTTGCTCTACATTTGTTTGATATTCACAATTTACTCTGGTTGGGACTATTTCTACCAATCAAGAGATGTCTTTAAAGGTGAATTATAATTTAAAAGCCGTAAGGCTTTTTTTTATTAAATAAAAAAATATCAAGGAATAACAGGGTATTTAATTAATGGCTGGAAATTATAATAAGTAAATAAATGAACGCTAGTTCGTTTTTTGCTTGCAATTGTAACTAGATAGCAAGTATAATTAACTAGTAACTAGCTTGAGGAGGAAATACTTTGGCTAAAGATGAGAAACAAGCTGCTTTAGATGCAGCGTTAAAAAAGATTGAGAAAAACTTCGGTAAAGGTGCAGTAATGCGCATGGGAGAAAAGGTTGATACACAGATTTCAACTATTCCAACAGGCTCTTTAGCTCTTGATGCAGCTATTGGAGTGGGTGGATATCCTCGTGGCCGAATTATTGAAGTATATGGACCAGAATCATCTGGTAAGACGACGGTCGCTTTGCATGCAGTTGCTGAAGTTCAAAAGCGTGGCGGAACTGCTGCATATATTGATGCGGAAAATGCTATGGATCCAGCTTATGCAGAAGCTTTAGGCGTTGATATTGATTCACTTATCTTATCTCAACCTAATACCGGTGAAGAAGGTTTACAAATTGCTGACACATTGATTGCCAGTGGAGCAATAGATATTTTGGTTGTTGACTCCGTTGCTGCCTTAGTGCCAAGAGCTGAAATTGATGGTGAAATGGGAGATTCACATGTTGGTTTGCAAGCTCGGTTAATGAGTCAAGCTTTACGTAAATTATCTGGTAATATTAATAAGACTAAGACTATTGCACTCTTTATCAACCAGATTCGTGAAAAAGTAGGTGTTATGTTTGGTAACCCAGAGACAACACCTGGTGGACGAGCACTTAAGTTTTATTCAACTATTAGACTTGAAGTTCGTCGTGCGGAACAGATTAAGCAATCAAGTGATGTTGTAGGTAACCGTGTAAAAATTAAAGTAGTTAAGAACAAGGTTGCCCCACCTTTTAAGGTTGCTGAAGTGGATATCATGTATGGTAAAGGAATATCCCAATCTGGTGAATTACTGGATATGGCCGTTGAAAAAGACATTGTCGATAAGGCTGGATCATGGTATTCATATAATGATGAAAAAATTGGTCAAGGTCGGGAAAATGCTAAGCAGTATTTGGAAGATCATCCAGATATCTATTCTGAAATTATGACCAAAGTTCGTGAAGCATATGGAATTGATGCCAAGTCACTTGAAGAAAAAGAAGATCCAGCAAAAGTAAAAGAAAAAATTGATCAGGATGAGAAAAGTAGCGACAAAGCTAGTAAAAAGTAAGCCTGAAGAAATCGATTTAGACCTTGGTTTTTAACTAAGGTCTTTTTACTTTTGTTGACATATTTTATAGGAAAATTTATCATTAATTTGTGTGTATAATTCTTAAAAAGGGCGATAGTGATAATGATGAAAACAGATTTTATTCCTGTGCTAATCGCTATTGTTTCACTTTTAATTGGTTATGGTATTGGTTATTTAATTAGAAAGTTGCATTGGGAAAAACAAGCAGAAAATGCACGTAATGATGCACAACATTTGCTTGAAAATGCCCATACTAAGTTAGATGCAATTAAGGCGGAAGTTGAAGTAGCCAAGCAGACTGCAAAGACAGTTCGCCAAGAAGCAGAAAATAATAAAAAAGCTCAAATTTTAGAAGCTAAAGAAGAAATTAGAGCTTATCGTGAGCAAACCGAAAATGATTTGAGTAAACAAAGAATTGAGCTCAGTCATCGGGATGCTCGTTTGCAGCAAAAAGAAGATGCCATTCAAGAGAAAGAAAAGGATTTGAGTAAAAAAGATGCTCAACTCACACAAACTAAGAATCAGTTAGAGCAAAGAGAAGCCGACCTTACTCAAAAGCAAACTGAAGCAGATGATTTACTGGCTCAACGGCAGAAGAAGCTATATGAAGTAGCTGAATTGAGTAAGGAAGATGCTAAAAAAATAATTTTAGCTGATTTAAGTAATCAACTTGATAGCGAGCGTGCGGAATTAATAAGAAATAGTAATGAGCAAGCTCAAGCTAAGGCTGATCGTTTTGCTCGACAAATATTGGTAGATGCAATTCAAAGTAGTGCTGCTGATACAGTTGCTGAAACAACTGTATCAGTTGTCGAGCTACCAAATGAGGAAATGAAGGGAAGAATTATTGGTCGTGAAGGTCGTAATATTCGTTCCTTTGAAGCCTTAACAGGTGTTGATTTAATTATTGACGATACACCAAAAGTTGTAACTTTGAGTGGATTTGACCCAATTAGACGAGAAATTGCCAAAAGAGCAATGGAACGCCTAATTAAGGATGGGCGTATTCATCCAGCAAGAATTGAAGAGATGGTTGATAAAGCTCGTAAAGAGGTCAATGATGATATCTATGAAGCTGGTGAAGGTGCATTAATAGAATTAGGTATTCATAAGATGCATCCTGAATTAGTAAAAGTTTTAGGTCGACTTAAGTATCGGACTTCTTATGGCCAAAATGTTCTTGCTCACTCAATTGAAGTTGGTAAGTTAACAGGAACTATGGCGGCTGAACTTGGTTTAGATGAAAGATTAGCGGTTCGCGCGGGATTATTACACGATATTGGTAAGGCTATCGACCACGATATTGAAGGTTCCCACGTAGAAATCGGTGTTGAATTAGCACGTAAGTACCATGAATCTGATATTGTAGTTAATGCAATTGCAGCTCACCATGGTGATGTGCCTAAATTATCGTTTATTGCAGAGCTAGTTGTTGCTGCTGATACTATATCTTCAGCAAGACCAGGTGCAAGAAGTGAGTCATTAGAAAATTATATTAGAAGACTTACTCAATTAGAATCAATTGCTTCTGGTTATCAAGGCGTTAGCCAAGCATTTGCAATTCAAGCTGGTCGTGAGATTAGAGTTATGGTTGAACCAGATAAAATTTCTGACGATCGGACGACAATTTTAGCTAGAGATATTCGAAACCAAATTGAAAAGGAAATGGAATACCCTGGTAATATCAAAGTAACCGTAATTCGTGAGAAACGTGCGGTGGCGATTGCTAAATAACCAAAAAAAGGACTTATTTGTGCAAATAAGTCCTTTTTGTATTTGTACTAATTTTTCACAACTTGTATAATAAACGCTAGATATTAGCAGAAAGTTTAGAAAAACATGTTTTTAATTATTGTAAAATTATTCTTCTTAGTAATTATTCAAACGGCTGTAACGCCATTTATTAGAAGATTAGCCTTTGTTCTAGGAGCAGTTGATAATCCTAATGCTCGTCGTGTTAATAAAAAGCCGATGCCTACAATTGGGGGATTGGGTATTTTTGTGACATTCAACATTGGGACATTTATTTTATTAAGGGAGCAATTTCCCACTCATGAAGCTTTTTCAATCTTGCTTGCTTCTAGTGTAATGATTTTAACAGGCTTAATTGATGATATTTTAGAGTTAAAACCCAAGCAAAAGCTAGCAGGGCAATTTATTGCAGCATTGATTATTTATTTCCTAGCTGGAATAAAGATGAAAGAAATTATTTTGCCGTTTTCCAAACAGGTTATTAATTTGGGGTGGTGGAGCCTGCCAATTACCATTTTTTGGATTTTAGCCTTAACTAATGCAGTTAACTTGATTGATGGGTTAGATGGTTTGGCTACAGGGGTTTCACTAATTTCATTATCAACAATGGGTGTTGTTGGTTACTTCTTTCTTCACACTAAAGAATTATATATTCCAATTGCTTGCTTTATTTTGGCAGCGGCTTTATTAGGCTTTCTACCGTATAATTTCCACCCCGCTAAAATCTTTTTAGGTGATACTGGAGCACTTTATATTGGCTTTATGATTGCAATCTTGTCATTAAAGGGGTTAAAGAATGTAACCTTTATTTCTTTAATTGTACCGATTATTATCTTAGGGGTACCGATTACTGATACTGTTTATGCAATGATTCGTAGAAAATTAAACCATAAGCCAATTTCACAAGCTGATAAACATCATTTGCATCACCAATTAATGAGAATGGGACTTAGTCATAGACAAGCAGTACTATGCATTTATGGGATTTCACTAGTCTTTTCATTTATTTCATTATTATTTTTACTGTCACCATCTTGGGGAATCTGGCCTTTAATTCTAGGTTTATTAGTTGCTTTAGAGTTTTTTGTTGAATCGGTCGGGCTTTTAGGTGATAAATATCATCCATTACTTAATTTGATTCAGAAAATGATTAACAGTACACGAAGAAGTGATCCTACCGTTGAAGTTTGGCACCTTGGTGGTGAAAAGCCTAATCAATTAAAACGAAAAACAAAAGAAGATAAAGATAACGATTAATTTTTAAGACTAAAAAAGCTGGAGTTTTCTCCAGCTTTTTTATTGTTCATGATAATTGACTTCTTTAAGTAAAATTTCGTTATAGCGTTGACCAATTTCTTTTAAGGTAACTTGTCCATTTAACAAATTAGTAAGGTCAGCTTCTAGTGGTTTAATATCTTTATCTTCTACAAATAGAGTAAAAGTTACGTCAGTTCCGTATTTACGATTAGAAACAAAAACATCATTTTCTTCTAGATAATGATTTATTTCATCTAAGCGATTATAAGGAATCGAAAATGATAGTTCTTTTTGTAATACTCTTTTTACAACACCAATAGCTTTTGCAGCTTCAGTTACGCTATTGGAGTATGCTCTTATCAATCCACCTGCTCCGAGCTTTATTCCACCAAAATATCTGGTTACTACAACAGTAACATTTTTTAGTTTCATTAATTGCAAGGCCTTTAATTCAACAACTCCGGCAGTTCCTTGAGGCTCACCATTATCGCTTGCCTTAACTTGCTCATCATTTAAGCCAATTGTATATGCGTAGGTATTGTGAGTGGCATCATGATATTTTTTGGATACTTCTTTGATAAAAGCTTCGGCCTTTTCTTTAGTATCAGTTCTAGCGAAACTTGCAATAAAACGACTTTTTTTAATTATTAATTCGTTTTGCCCTGCTTCTTTAATGGTTAAAAAATTTTCTTTTTCTGACAAAAAAATTCTCCTTTCTTGGGTAATTTAATTTAGGGAGGAAAATTTATGGAAAATCTTACCTCACTTGCAGGAAGACAATGGATTATCAGTCAAGATGATTCTAGCATATTTTCTAATTGTGAAAAAATCGCTGGAATAATTGATGGTATATGTCAAAGATGTGGAAGTTATTGTGATACAAAAATCGCTGAGGAAATCCTTTATTGTCGTGAATGCATTGGATTAGGAAGAGTAAGTGAAAAAGATTATTTAATTAGAGATTTAAGTAATAAAAAATTTCCTAAACAAGGTGATTTGTTAACTTGGTCAGGGGAACTAACTACTAGACAAGCTAAGGTATCCCAGGAAATTTGTGATGCGTTTAATAAACGTCAGGATTATTTAGTTCATGCAGTAACAGGAGCCGGTAAAACTGAAATGTTATTTGCATGTCTTAAATTATGCTTAGAAGCTGGGCTAAGAGCCTGTATAGCAACTCCAAGAATTGATGTAGTTAATGAATTATTTCCCAGAATTAGTAGTGCTTTTTCTAATTTGAAAATTGGAAAATATCATGGTCGGGAATATAAGGATTATGAAGAAGAACAATTAATTATTTGTACAACACATCAATTATTAAAATTTTATCATGCTTTTGATTTGTTAATAATTGATGAAGTAGATTCTTTCCCTTATGCACCAAGTCCAATGTTACATTTTGGGGCTGATAATGCAGTTAAAACCGATGGAATGAAGCTATATTTAACAGCAACTCCACCAGATGATCTAATTGAGCAAATTAAGCATAAAGAAATTACTGTTTCGCTATTAAACAGACGCTTTCATGGTGGACTTTTACCAGTTCCAAAGGAGAAGTTGTTTTTAAAGCCTTTTTTGAAAAAGATGCAATTAAATAAGAATTTACTCAAAGAAATAATCTCCGTCATAAAGGCTGGACATCCACTTTTACTATTTGTCCCCAAAATAAGTGAAATACCTGTTTACTTAGAAGCTTTGCAATCCTGTCATGAGCTTAAAGGTGTTGTTATTAAAGGTGTTCATGCCGCTGATGAGGCACGGATTGATAAAGTACAGGAATTTAGAGATAGCAAGATAGATATTTTAATTACTACGACTATTTTAGAGCGTGGAGTAACTTTTAAACATGTTTGGGTAATTATTGTAGCAGCTGATGATCGAATTTATACTAGGGCATCACTAATTCAAATTGCAGGCAGAGTTGGACGAAGTAGTGACGATCAAAATGGTTTAGTTTTATTTTGTTATCACAAATATACTTTTCCAATACGACAGGCAGTTGCTGAAATTAAGAGGATGAACCGATGAAATGTTATCTTTGTGGAAATAAATTCATGCCAGCTCTAAATTTTAATGAATTGCTAAATCCACTTTCTGAGAGCTTGGATATTCTTTGTTCTGATTGTCAAAATTCATTTTCTTATTTAGAAAAGGGATGTCAATACTGTCAAAAAGCAGGAGCACAAAAAATATGTAAGGATTGTCAGGCTTGGCAGAAAAAATATCAAGTTTTATTAAAGAATCATGCAATCTATGCATATAATGTGCAATTTCATAATGCAATGAGGTTATATAAAAGATATGGGGACTACCAAGTAGGCAAGGCATTAGGAGCATTAATTCAATCGAAAATGCCACAAGGCTTTGATTACTATATCCCCATTCCCACCTCTGAAAGTCATATCAAAAAGCGAGGGTTTGACACGATTTACGAGCTTTTTAAAGGTCTGGTGCCATTATGTCCAATTTTGAAAAAAAGAGATTTAAATATAAGCCAAGGTGAATTGAATCGCCAGCAGCGTCTAGCAACACCACAAAGCTTTTATCTCGAAAAAGCAGTAGGGCAGCAGATAAGAATATCTGGAAAAGTATTACTACTGGATGATATTTATACGACTGGAAGAACTTTGTATCATGCAAGAGATGCGATTTGGCAAGTATTCCCAGATATACACATAGAAAGTTTTACAATTAGTCGATAAAGGCCGTGCAAGTGCTTACATTTTTGGTATAATATAGGTGTAAAGAAAAACCGCATAGCGGTTGAAAGGAGAATCTTTTATGTTAAAGTACAATGTACGTGGTGAAAATATCGAAGTAACTGAAGCTTTGAGAAGCTATGTTGAAAAGCGTTTAGAGAAGCTTGAAAAATATTTTGAATTAACTTCAGATGTTATTGCACACGTTAACTTGAAAGTTTACAAGAACCATGATGCTAAGGTTGAAGTAACGATTCCCCTCCCATACTTAGTCTTGAGAGCTGAAGAAACTTCTGATGATATGTATCGGAGCATTGATTTTGTTTCTGATAAACTTGAACGTCAAATTAGAAAGTACAAGACACGTGTTAACCGTAAAGGTCGTGAAAAAGGTGTTAAAGACTTTTTCATTGAAACTCCAGCTGAAGAAGAAAAGCCTACTAGCGAATTTGATATTGTTCGTAATAAGCGAGTAAGTTTAAAGCCAATGGATCCAGAAGAAGCAATCTTACAAATGGATATGCTTGAACATGATTTCTTCGTATTTCAAGATGCTGAAACTAATGGTACTAGTGTTGTATATCGTAGAAATGATGGCCGTTATGGCTTAATTGAAACTAATGAATAATAATTATTAAATTTTTTTGGGACTCCTTGGGGTTAAACTCAAGGAGTCTTTTGTGTTAGTTATTTTTCTTTTTTTTAATAACATGGTAAAATATCATTTGTATTTTAGACTTTAAATTAGATTTTAGGGACCGATTTAATGGTAAATATTTTAAAAAAACTATACGATAGTGATAAACGAGAACTTAAAAAATTTGAGAAATTAGCTGATAAGGTTGAAGGTTATGCTGATGAAATGTCCAAACTAAGTGACGCTCAGTTACAAGCTAAAACTCCTGAATTTAAAAAGAGACTAGAAGATGGTGAAAGCTTAGACGATTTACTTCCAGAAGCTTTTGCGGTTTGTCGTGAAGGGGCTAAGAGAGTTTTAGGACTATATCCATATCTAGTTCAAATTATCGGTGGTATTTCACTACACTTTGGTAACATTTCAGAAATGATGACTGGTGAAGGTAAGACTTTGACAGCTACTATGCCAGTTTATCTTAACGCATTGACTGGCAAGGGTGTTCACGTAGTTACTGTTAATGAATACTTGTCTGGACGTGACGAAGAAGAAATGGGGCAGTTATATCGCTGGTTAGGTTTAACTGTTGGCTTAAATCTGAATGAAAAATCACCAGATGAAAAGCGTGCCGCATATAATTGTGATGTTACATACTCAACTAATGCAGAACTAGGCTTTGATTATTTGCGTGACAACATGGTTGTTTATAAAGAACAAATGGTTCAAAGACCACTTAATTATGCAATTATCGACGAAGTTGACTCAATTTTAATCGATGAAGCTAGAACACCATTGATTATTTCTGGTGAAGCCCAACAAGCTACAGGTGAATACATTAGAGCAGACCGCTTTGTTAAGACCTTAACTGAAGACAAGAGCGATGATGATGTTGATGATGATAAGGATTATGGTGACTATAAGATTGACTGGCCAACTAAGACTATTTCATTAACTCGTCAAGGAATTGCTAAGGCATGTGAGCATTTCGGTCTTAAAAACTTATACGATGTTGAAAACCAAGTTTTGGTTCATCATATTGATCAAGCTTTGCGTGCTAATTACATCATGCTTAAAGATATTGATTATGTTGTCCAAGATGGGGAAGTCCTAATTGTCGACTCATTTACTGGACGTGTAATGCAAGGACGTCGCTATTCAGATGGTTTGCACCAAGCAATTGAAGCTAAAGAAGGAGTTAAAATTCAAGAAGAATCTAAGACTCAAGCGACAATTACTTACCAGAACTTCTTTAGAATGTACAAGAAATTATCTGGGATGACTGGTACTGCTAAGACGGAAGAAGAAGAATTTCGTGAAATTTATAACATGCAAGTTATCACAATTCCAACTAACCGTCCTATTCAAAGAAAGGATATGCCAGATATTCTTTATCCAACTCTTGACGCTAAGTTCAAGGCGGTTGTTGAAGAAATTAAAAAGCGCCATGCTAAGGGACAGCCAGTTTTGGTGGGTACTGTTGCAATTGAAAATTCAGAACGTTTGAGTAAAATGCTTGATGCTGAAAATATTCCTCATGCAGTTTTGAATGCCAAAAACCATGCTAAAGAAGCGGAAATTATCATGAAAGCTGGTCAAAGAGGAGCAGTTACAATTGCTACTAACATGGCTGGACGTGGTACTGACATTAAGCTTGGGCCTGGTGTTCGTGAACTTGGTGGATTAGCAGTTATTGGTACTGAAAGACACGAATCACGTAGAATTGATAATCAGCTTCGTGGACGTTCAGGACGTCAAGGTGACCCAGGTTATTCACGCTTTTATTTATCACTTGAAGATGACTTGATGAAGAGATTTGGCGGAGATCGCGTAAAAGTATTCTTAGATCGAATTTCTGATAATGATGATGACAAAGTTATCGAAAGTAGAATGATAACTCGTCAAGTTGAATCAGCTCAAAAGCGTGTTGAAGGTAACAACTACGATACTCGTAAACAAACTTTGCAATACGATGATGTTATGAGAACCCAACGTGAAATCATTTATGGTGAAAGAATGCAAGTGATTGAAGAAGATAAATCACTTAAGAATGTCTTGATGCCAATGATTAAACGGACTATTTCTCATCAAGTTGATTTGTATACTCAAGGCGATAAAAAGGATTGGCGAATTGATTCATTACGTGACTTTATTGTTTCAAGTCTTACTAATGAAGAAGTTGCTGATAAGATTGATTTGAAGAATATTAAATCTGCTGATGAGCTTAAAGAAAAGCTTTATAATTTAGCAGAAGAAAATTATAAAGATAAAGAAGAAACTTTATCTGATCCTAGTCAAATGCTTGAATTTGAAAAGGTGGTTATCCTACGGGTTGTTGATGATCGCTGGACAGATCATATTGATGCTATGGATCAATTACGTCAATCAATTGGCTTACGTGGATATGGTCAACTTAATCCATTAGTTGAATATCAAGATGCTGGTTATAGAATGTTTGAAGAAATGGTTGCCAACATTGAATTTGATGCTACTCGCTTATTTATGAAGGCTCAAATTAGACAAAATATTGCAAGATAGTTGATAATAAAAGAGGAGGCAAAAGCTTCCTCTTTTTTGCTTAAAGGAGAAAATAAAATGGAAATTAGTGAGATTTCGGCTGTACTTGATGAATTACGTGTTAAGTTAAATCATTTCAGGAGGTCTCTTTGACTTTGATGCTTTAAATGAAAGCATTGCAATTAATGAAGAAAAGATGGCAGATCCAGACTTTTGGAATAATCAAGAATCTGCCCAAAAATTAATTAGTGCTACAAATAAATTAAAAGAGAAACGAGATCATTTTAATGATTTGGCACAAGCTTTTTCTGATGAAGAAGCTGCATTAGAGTTGTTAAAAGAAGAATCTGATACTGACTTACAAGCTGAAGTAGAATCTGATTTGGAAAGCTTAAAAGATAGTTTTCATCAATATGAATTAAACTTACTTCTCTCAGGGAAATATGATACCAATAACGCTTTAATGGAAATCCACCCAGGAGCTGGTGGAACAGAAGCAATGGATTGGGCGCAAATGCTTATGAGAATGTATCAACGCTTTAGTGAAGCTCATGGTTTTACTTTCGAAATTGATGATTACGAGCCTGGTGATGAAGCAGGAGTGAAAAGTGTAAGTGTCTTAATTAAAGGAACTAATGCTTATGGATTGCTAAAGGGAGAAATGGGCGTTCACCGCTTAGTTAGAATTTCACCCTTTGATGCAGCTAAAAGGCGACATACATCTTTTGCAAGTGTTGAAGTTATTCCTGAAATTGATGACAGCATTGAAGTAGATATTAACCCAGCAGATTTAAGAATTGATGTTTTTAGGTCAAGTGGTGCCGGAGGACAACATATTAATAAAACTTCTAGTGCGGTTAGAATAACACACTTACCTACAGGAATCGTGACTACTTCACAAGCTCAACGCTCCCAATTTCAAAATAAAGAAACAGCTATGAACGCTTTACGTGCTAAACTGTTCCAACTTGAAGAAGAAAAGAAGCGAAAAGAAAAAGAAAAATTAAAAGGTGTCCAACAAGATATTGCATGGGGGTCTCAAATTAGATCATACGTCTTCCATCCATATAGTATGGTTAAAGATCATCGAACTAATTTTGAAACTAGTGATGTAAATGGTGTTATGGATGGCAAGCTTGATAATTTGATCTATTCTTTCTTACAATGGAGATTAAGCCAAGAAAATCCAGAATAGAAGGTGAATATTATGGGATTTATTGAATTTTTAGTTGTAGTATTAATTTTAGCAATTATTGTATGTGTTTTATTCGCTCTATTGAAGCTATTCATTCTTATCTTACCGTTTATTCTGATTATTGCAGGATTAATTTGGTTATATATTTATTTCTTAAAGCGTAAAATTCGCCATGAAATTAGTAAAGAAATGGATGAAGATTATAAAATGAGTTGGGATGACTTTGTTTCTTATGGAAAAAATACAACTAAAGAAACGGAAGGACATCATCGCAAACCAGCTCGTGATGTAACAACAGAAGATGTTAATGATAAATAGAGGTTAATATTATGGCTGATAAGGTTGAATTAACAGAGTTATTTGAAGATAATAATGTCCTACATGTATTTCAAGGAAAAGAATTAATTAAAAATCGGGCAGTAACTGTCTCAGATATTTATCGACCAGGTCTTGAATTAACTGGATATTTTGACTTTTATCCTTCAAAAAGAATTCAGTTGCTTGGAAGAACTGAGATTTCTTATGCGGCAATGCTTGATCATGAAACACGTCTTCATGTTTTCAATAAAATGGCAACGCTTGATACACCTTGTTTTTTGATTTCACGTAGTTTACCAGTTCCCAAGGAATTAACGGAGGCTGCAGCTAGAAATGGAATACCGATTTTAACTACATCTGAATCAACAACTTATATTATGAGTGTGTTAACGCAATATTTGCGAGAACACTTGGCCCAAAGAACTAGCATTCATGGTGTATTAGTCGAAATTAACGGGATGGGAGTTTTAATTACCGGTGCAAGTGGTGTTGGTAAGAGTGAAACTGCCTTGGCCTTAATTCAACGTGGACATCGTTTGATTGCAGATGATCGTGTTGATGTGTACCAACGAGATCATGATACGGTAGTTGGTGAAGCTCCTAAAATTTTGAATCATTTAATGGAAATCCGTGGTATTGGGATAATTGATATTAAAGATATGTTTGGTGTAGGAGCAGTTAAAGACCATACAGAAATTAAATTGGTAATTAAGTTGGAAAATTGGGATCCCAAGGCTAATTATGATCGTCTAGGTTTTGACCAAGATACTCGTGAAATTTGCAATATTGAAGTTCCTCAAGTTACTATCCCAGTTAAGGTGGGACGTAATTTAGAGATCATTATTGAAATTGCTGCTCTAAACTTTCGTGCTAAGCAAATGGGTTTTGATGCAAGTGTCACTTTCCAACAACAATTAGCAAAATTAATTGCAGAAAATGAAAAAAATAATAACTAGAATGGAGGAACTGATTTGTTTTTAGCACTGAATCCAGTCGCTTTCCAACTTGGAAACTTAAGTGTTAAGTGGTATGGAATTTTTATGGCAACTGGAGTTTTGATTGCTACTACAATGGCAATTATTGAAGGTAAAAAAAGGCAAATAATGAGTGATGATTTCATTGATTTGTTGCTTTGGGCTGTACCAATTGGCTTTATAGGAGCTAGAACGTATTATGTAGTTTTTGAGTGGGGATACTTTTCGCAACATCCTGACCAAATTATTGCAATTTGGAATGGCGGAATTGCGATATATGGTGGCTTATTAGCCGGACTAGCAGTTTTACTTATTTTTTGTAGAAATCGAATGTTACCACCATTATTGATGCTTGATATTATTACGCCCGGAGTTTTGGCGGCCCAAATTTTAGGCCGTTGGGGCAATTTTATGAATCAGGAAGCTCATGGTGCTCAAACGAGTTTAGCTTTTTTGCAGAGTCTCCATTTACCTGAATTTATTATTAAGCAAATGAATATTGGTGGTCATTATTATCAGCCAACATTTTTATATGAGTCATTTTTTAATTTAATTGGCTTAATTCTAATCTTGGCACTCCGGCACAAGAAAAATTTCTTCAAGCGAGGGGAAGTCTTTGCCAGTTATATTATTTGGTATTCAATGGTTCGATTCTTCGTCGAAGGGATGAGAACAGATAGTTTATACATTTTTAACGTAATTAGAGTATCACAAGCTTTAAGTTTGGTTTTATTTGTTGCAGCAATTATCTTTGTCATTTATCGTCGCAAACAAGGTAATGTTGCCTGGTACTTAGATGGTAGTGGATTAAAATTTCCGTATGAGAGGTAGTTATGAGAAAAATTGCAGTTTTAGGTAGCGGTTCATGGGGCAGTGTATTAGCATCCATGTTGGCTGATAATGATGAAAATAATCAAGTTCTATTATATGGGAATCGCCAAACGGTTTGTGATGAAATTAATGAAAAACATACTAATATCCATTACATGAAAGATTGGGCATTAAATAAACGAGTATTGGCAACTACTGATTTAAAAGAAGCTGTTAAAGATAGCGAATTAGTATTATTCGTTGTTCCTACTAAAGCAATTAGAGAAGTTGCTCAAAATGTAAAAAAAGTAATGACTGAAACACAAACTCAGCCATTAATTGTTGCAGCAACTAAGGGAATTGAACCTGGAAGTAAAAAGTTAATTTCGCAAATTTTAACTGAAGAAATTTATCCAGATCATGAAGAAAAAATTGTCGCAATTTCTGGGCCAAGTCATGCTGAAAATGTAGCCCAAAAGGATATTACAGCGATTACTTGTGCTTCAACTAATTATGAAAATGCAGAAAAAGTACAAGAAATTTTTTCTAATGACTATATGCGCTTTTATACTAGTAATGACCTGATTGGGGTTGAAATTGGTGGTGCTGTTAAGAATGTAATTGCCATTGCTGCAGGGATGTTAGTAGGTAAAAAATATGGTGATAATGCAAAAGCTGCATTAATGACTCGTGGTTTAGCAGAAATAATGAGATTAGGAGTTTCTTTTGGAGCACAGCCATGGACTTTTAGCGGCTTATCTGGAATTGGTGATTTAATAGTAACTTGTACTTCAGTTAATTCAAGAAATTGGCGAGCAGGTAAAGCACTTGGCGAAGGTCAAAAGTTAGAAGACGTTTTAGAAAATATGGGCCAAGTTGTTGAAGGTGCTGTTACAGCTAAAGCAGTGCATGAAATCTGCCAAAAAGATGGAATTGATATGCCAATTTCCGAAGCGATTTATAAAGTCTTATATGAAGGCGCAGATATTGATGAAGAGATTCGTGCAATGATGTGCCGTGAAAAGACAAGCGAAGTTCGCTGGTAAGCAGATTAATTGCTAAAAGTTTCCTCTAGAGTATAATTATACTTATAAAAAGTAAGTGGAGGCATAAAATGACAAAGCAATACGATATTATTATTATAGGTGCTGGACCTGGTGGCTTAACTGCAGCCCTTTATGCAGCAAGAGCTAATTTAAGTGTATTAATTTTAGATCGCGGAATTTATGGTGGTCAAATGAATAACACTGGTGCAATCGACAATTATCCTGGGTTTATGGAAATTCAAGGGCCTGAATTAAGTGAAAAGATGTATCAATCTGCAATGAAATTTGGTCCAGAGTTTAAGTATGGCGATGTAACTAGTGTAGATTTTTCAAATAAAATAAAGCTTGTAAAAACTAGTGATGCAGAATATGAAGCTAAAGCCGTAATTATTGCTACTGGTGCTGAACATAAGCATTTAGGTGTACCTGGTGAAGAAGAATATTCGGGTCGTGGCGTTTCTTATTGTGCCGTTTGTGATGCTGCATTTTTTAAGGATGAAGATGTAGTAGTTGTTGGCGGTGGTGATTCAGCAATTGAAGAAGGACTATATTTAGCCAATATTGCTAAATCTGTTACTGTTATTCACAGACGTGATAGCTTGCGTGCGCAGCCTGTATTACAAAAGAGAGCCTTTGCTAATAAGAAGATGAACTTTATTTGGAATGCTCAAACTGAAGAAATTAGTGGTGATGATCAAAAAGTTACTACTGTTAAGTATCTTGATAAGAAAACAGGTGAGCATAAGGAAGTTAGTGCGAGCGGAATCTTTATTTATGTGGGTGTTGAACCACAAACTAATTTATTTAAAGATTTGGCAATTACTGATGAGCATGGCTGGATTATTACTAATGAAAAAATGCAGACTGCAATAGATGGTGTATTTGCCCTTGGGGATGTTCGTGCAAAAGACTTACGACAAATTGCAAATGCTGTTGGTGATGGCAGTATTGCAGGTCAAGAAGCTTATAATTATCTTCAAAGTTTGAATGATTAGAATAAGATTGTAAAAAAGTCTGTAAATAGCAGGCTTTTTTTTCTATGGTATTTTTAGCTAAATACAAAGTGGTATAATAAAATAGACTAATTTATTTAATAAATTATAGAAATTATATAACGATAGGAGTTACTTATGACTGCTAGACAAGCATACGAAAATTGGTTAAAAGCTGATAAATTACCAGATTATTTACAAAGACAATTAAAGGAATTAGGTCAAGATCCAGCTTGGGTAGATGATGCCTTTGGTACAGATATTAACTTTGGGACAGCAGGAATGCGTGGCTTACTTGAACCAGGTACTAACCGTATCAATGTTGTTACTGTTGGACGTGTAACTGAAGGATTAGCACAATTAATTGAAAAAGAAGGTCAAGAAGCTAAAGAAAAGGGTGTAGTAATTTCTTTTGACTCACGTTATCATTCAGAAGATTTTGCTAAGCTCTCAGCTCAAATCTTGGGTCACCATGGCATTAAGGTTTACTTATTTGATGGTTTAAGACCAACACCTGAATTGTCATTTGCAATTCGCCACTTGGGAACTTTTGCCGGAATCATGGTAACTGCTTCACACAATGCTAAGCAATACAATGGTTACAAGATTTATGGTGCTGATGGTGGACAAATGCCACCTGAACATGCAGCTGTTGTTGAAAAGGCTGCTTTAGAAGTTGAAAACCAATTAGCAATTCCAGTAAGCCCAATCGAAGAATTAAGAGCTAAGAAGATTTTACAATTGGTTGGTGAAGATGTTGATGAAGCTTACCTTGAAGCTTTAGATACAATTAATGTAAACCATGATTTAATTAAGGAAACAGCTGATAAGTTAAAGATTGTTTACACACCAGTTCATGGTACAGGTAAGGTGATTTATGACCGTGCCTTCCGACAAGGTGGTTTTAAGAACTTTACTGTAGTTCCAAGTCAAGCAATTATTGATCCAGAATTTCCAACTACAATTAAGCCTAACCCAGAATATCGTCAAGTCTTTGATGAAGGTGTTAAGGTAGCTGATAAGGTTGGTGCAGACATTATTGTTGCAACTGACCCAGATGCTGACCGTTTGGGAGCAGCTGTTAGAACTCCAAATGGTGATTTCCAAGTTTTAACTGGTAACCAAATTGCTACTTTAATTTCTAACTACTTATTAACTAATTTGAAGAATTCTGGCAAACTTGATTCTTCATATGAAATTATCACTAGTGTTGTTTCAAGTGCTTTACCATTCAAGATTGCAAAATCATTTGGCATTCAAACTAAGTATGTTTTAACAGGTTTTAAGTATATTGGTGAAGAAATTGACCGTTTACACAAGACTGGTGATGGTCAATTCTTGATGGGCTTTGAAGAAAGTTATGGTTTCTTATTCAAGACCTTTAACCGTGATAAAGATGCAATGCAAGGTGCATTAATGTTCTTTGAAGTTGCTGCATACTACGCTTCAAGAAATATGTCAGTCTTTGATGGCTTACAAGAAATCTGGAACAAGTATGGTGCAAGTTGTGAAATTACTAAGGCAATCGAAATGCCAGGACTTGACGGTCAAAAGCGGATGGCTAAGGTAATGGAAAACTTACGTAAAGAACAACTTCAAGAAATTAATGGTCACAAGGTAATTAAAATTGAAGACTTTGAATTAGCTAAAAAAATTACCCCTGCTGGTGAAAAAGATATGCTAGGTTTCCCTAAGTCAAACGTACTTAAGTACTTCTTAGACGATGAAACTTGGGTTGCTCTTCGTCCATCAGGTACTGAACCAGTAATCAAGGCTTATGTTGGTACAAATGCGGAAACTTACGCTAAGGCTGAAGAAAAATGCAAGGCCTACCATGAAGCAATTGCAAAATTTACTAAATAGTAAGCTTATTACCTGCGAAAACGTGTTCGAAGTAGTAAAATAAGAATAATGATAAAATTGGACTGTTAAGGTCCAATTTTTTTTGCGAGGGATTATTCATGATTAAAAGACAAACCAATCGAAAGTTTGATTTAGTTTCTAAATATAAGCCAGCTGGTGATCAAGGCCAAGCAATTGATAAATTAACTGCTGGTTTTAAAGCTGGTGCTAAAGAACAAATTTTGCAGGGGGCTACTGGGACAGGGAAGACCTTTACAATGGCTAATATTATTGCCAAGTTAAACAAGCCGACATTAGTTATTTCTCACAATAAAACTCTGGTGGGACAACTATATGGTGAATTTAAAGAATTTTTCCCCAATAATGCGGTTGAATACTTTGTTTCATATTATGACTACTATCAACCTGAAGCATATGTTCCAAGTTCAGATACTTATATCGAAAAAGATTCTTCAATTAACGATGAAATTGACCAATTGCGGCACCGAGCAACTAGTGCTTTGATGGAGCGTAATGACGTTGTAGTTGTTGCCAGTGTTTCTTGTATTTATGGTTTGGGGGATCCAAGAGAATATGCTGCCAGCGTTTTAAGCTTACATGAGGGTCAAGAATATGACCGTAATGTCTTATTGCGTGATTTGGTAAATATTCAGTATGATCGCAATGATATCGACTTTCAACGTGGTCGTTTTCGCGTTAGAGGAGATATTGTAGAAATTTTCCCAGCTGGAAATAGTAATCATGCTTATCGTGTAGAATTTTTCGGTGATGAAATTGACCGCATCGTTGAAGTTGATTCTTTAACAGGTGAAGTAATTGGTGAACGTGACCAAGTATCTCTTTTCCCAGCCACGCACTTTATGACTAATGAAGAACAAATGAAGCAGGCACTTAAGCGAATTAGTCAGGAAATGGACTTACAAGTTAAAAAATTTGAAGGAGAAGGTAAGTTATTAGAGGCTCAAAGAATTAAGCAAAGAACTACTTATGATATGGAAATGATGAGCGAAGTAGGTTATACCAATGGAATTGAAAACTATTCTGCCCCAATTGAAGGTAGAAAGGCAGGAGAGCCACCTCATACTTTACTTGATTTCTTCCCAGACGATTTTTTGATTTTAATTGACGAATCTCATGCAACAATGCCGGAAATTCGGGCTATGTATAATGGTGACCGTAAACGAAAAGAAACTTTAATTGATTATGGTTTTCGCTTACCATCTGCTTTAGATAACCGTCCACTTAAACTTGAAGAATTTGAAAAGCATGTAAATCAAATCCTTTATGTTTCAGCAACTCCTGGAGATTATGAACTTAATCGCACAGGTAAAATCGTTGAACAAATTATTCGGCCAACTGGATTACTTGATCCTAAGATTGAAGTAAGACCAATTCAGGGTCAGATTGATGACTTAGTTGGGGAAATAAATAAGCGAATTGATCGGGATGAAAGAGTTTTTGTGACTACTTTAACCAAGAAAATGGCTGAAGATTTAACTGACTACTTAAAAGATCTTGGAATTAAGGTTCGTTACTTGCACTCAGATATTAAAACACTTGAACGAATGCAGATTCTGCATGATTTGCGAAAAGGTGATTTTGACGTCTTAATTGGGATTAACCTTTTGCGTGAAGGGATTGACGTCCCTGAAGTATCATTAGTTGCGATTTTAGATGCTGATAAAGAAGGTTTCTTACGGTCAACCAGACCTTTGATTCAGACGATGGGGCGTGCCGCTAGAAATAGTGATGGAACAGTAATTATGTATGCTGACAAGATTACTGATTCAATGCGGATAGCTATTGATGAAACGCGCCGTCGGCGTGAAAAGCAGATTGCCTTTAATAAAGAACATGGCATTGTTCCTAAGACAATTGTTAAACCAATCCGTGATGTTATTTCAATCACTAAACCAGTTAAAGAAGAAAAAGAGAAAGAAAGTTTTGCTGAGCTTAACTTTGATGAGTTAACGAAGAAGCAAAAGCAAACCATGATTAAGAACTTGACTGAGCAGATGCAAGAAGCTGCTAAGAAGTTAGACTTTGAAGCAGCTGCTAATTTGCGTGATGCAATCATGGAATTACAAAATTCAGTTCATACACCGAAAAAGCATAAGGGGAAGGATTTTAATGGTAAGAGATAAAATTGAAATTCATGGAGCGCGTGAACATAACCTAAAAGATATTGACTTAACAATTCCTAAAGATAAATTAGTGGTAGTAACTGGATTATCGGGGTCTGGTAAGAGTTCACTTGCTTTTGATACTTTATATGCTGAAGGACGTAGACGTTATGTTGAGTCTTTATCTTCATATGCACGGCAATTTTTAGGGCAAATGGATAAGGCAGATGTTGACTCAATTGATGGCTTAAATCCTGCTATTTCAATCGATCAAAAAACTACATCACATAATCCACGATCAACCGTCGGAACTGTTACTGAAATTAATGATTACTTACGACTCTTATGGGCGAGAGTAGGCCATCCAATTTGCCCTAATGATGGAACTTTAATTGAGAGACAGTCAGTTGATCAGATGGTTAAGCGGGTACTAGAATTACCTGAACGCAGTAAAATTCAAATTTTAGCACCTGTAATTCGCCAAAAGCGTGGGATGTACCAAGAAGTTTTTAAGAAGGTTGCTCGTGCCGGGTTTGTGCGTTTAATTGTTGATGGTGAAATGCATGAAGTTAGTGATGAATTCAACTTGGATAAAAATAAAAAACATTCAATTTCAATTGTTGTTGACCGATTGATTGTTAAAGATGGAATTAAAAGTCGGTTAACTGATTCTGTTGAATCTGCCCTAAGACTTTCTGAAGGATATATGGATGTTGATGTTATTGGCAATCAGGTTTTGAACTTCTCTGAAGATTATGCCTGCCCTAAGTGTGGATTTACTGTTGGCGAAATGGAACCAAGACTTTTTTCATTCAATGCGCCATTTGGAGCTTGTGAAGCCTGTGATGGCTTGGGGATGAAATTAGCTGTCGATGAAGATTTAGTTGTCCCTGATAAAGATAAAACCTTAAATGAGGGGGCAATTGCTCCTTGGGCTAATAGTGACTACTATAAAATGATGCTGACACAAGCTTGCCAAAGTTTACGCATTAATATGGATAAGCCATTTAAAAAATTAACTGAACGTCAAAAGAATCTTGTTTTATATGGCTCAGACAAGAAAATTAAGTTCCACTTGGAAGGCGATTTTGGGGTTAATGATACAACTCAAGCCTTTGAAGGGGTTATGAATAATATTGATCGCCGCTACCATCACCCAATGAGTCAGTTTATGCGAGAAGTAATGGGTAAATACATGACTGAATTAACTTGTGCAGTTTGTCATGGTAAACGTCTTAATCAAAAAGCTTTAGCTGTTAAAGTGATGGGCCAAGATATTAGTGAAGTTAGCGATTTGCCAATTGGTAAAGAATTGACTTTCTTCAAATCTGTTAAATTAACTGAAGCGGAAAATATGATTGCTAAGCCAATTTTAAAAGAAGTTATTGATCGCTTAACGTTTTTGGTAAATGTTGGACTAGACTATTTGACCTTATCACGTTCAGCTGGAACTCTATCAGGTGGTGAAGCTCAGAGAATTCGTTTAGCTACCCAGATTGGTTCTAACTTATCTGGAGTAATGTATATTTTAGATGAACCTTCTATTGGTTTACATCAAAGAGACAATGATCGCCTGATTGCTTCATTGAAGAAAATGCGGGACTTGGGCAATTCCTTAATTGTTGTTGAACACGATGATGAAACAATGAAGCAAGCAGATTATTTAATTGATATGGGACCTGGTGCTGGTAGTTTTGGTGGGAAGGTAATGGCAGCTGGAACACCTGAAGAAGTGATGGCTAATCCTAATTCGTTAACTGGTCAATATCTTTCTGGTAAAAAGTTTATTCCAGTACCAACTGAAAGAAGAAAAGGAAATGGTAAGAAAATTACTGTTTCTGGAGCTTGCGAACATAACTTAAAAGATATTACCGTTGATTTTCCATTAGGAAAATTTGTTGTGGTTACAGGTGTTTCTGGATCAGGTAAGTCAACTTTAGTTAATACCATTTTAAAACGGGCATTAGCGCAAAAGCTTAACCATAATTCTGCTAAGTCAGGGAAATTTGCTAAGATTACGGGCTATAAAGAAATCGAAAAAATCATTGATATTGATCAAAGCCCAATTGGTCGTACCCCAAGATCTAACCCAGCTACTTATACAAGCGTTTTCGATGATATTAGAGCCTTATTTGCCCAAACTAATGAAGCTAAGATTCGCGGATATACCAAGGCTAGATTCTCCTTTAACGTTAAGGGAGGTCGCTGTGAGGCCTGTCATGGGGATGGAATAATCAAGATTGAAATGAATTTCTTACCTGATGTCTATGTCCCTTGTGAAGTTTGTCATGGCCGTCGTTATAACTCTGAAACTCTTGAAGTTACATACCATGATAAAAATATTGCTCAAGTACTTGATATGACAATTTCAGAAGCATGTGAATTCTTCGAAAAGATTCCTAAGATTCATCGGAAGTTACAGACAATTGTCGATGTAGGGCTAGGTTACGTTAAATTAGGGCAATCAGCAACTACTCTTTCTGGTGGTGAAGCTCAAAGAATGAAATTAGCAAGTGAACTTCAAAAGTTATCAACAGGTAATAACTTCTATATTTTGGATGAACCAACAACTGGTTTACATGTTGATGATATTAAGCGTTTGTTAGTTGTTTTGCAGCGTTTAGTTGACCAAGGCAATACTGTTTTAGTAATTGAACATAACTTAGATGTGATCAAGACAGCTGACTGGTTAATTGATTTGGGTCCAGAAGGTGGTGAAGGTGGAGGTCAGGTTGTTGTAACTGGCACACCTGAACACGTAGTTGAATGTGATAAATCATGGACTGGTAAGTATTTAAAGCCAGTTTTAAAAAGAGATACAGAGCGAACATTACAAGCAAAAAAATAAATTAAGTTAGAAAAAATTTGCTACTTTTACTGTAGTAAATTTTTTTGTATTAAATGAAACACCCGGTGTGCTATAATTTTCACAAGGAGGGGTTATTATGGCTAGTGAAACAAGACAATTGTTAATTGTTACAGGGATGAGTGGTTCAGGAAAAACTGTGGCTGCCCATTCATTAGAAGATTTAGGTTATTTCGTTGTTGATAATTTACCGCCTACTTTATTAGGAAGTTTTTGGGACTTAATGAATACTTCTGATGACTTCAATAAAGTTGCAGTTTTAATTGACTTGAGAGTCAAAAGTTTTTACAAGGACTTAGAAAATGAGATTAACTCTTTAGAAGATAACGGTAATACGCAAGCAACGATTTTATTCTTAGACGCTAGTGATGATGTGTTAGTTGCTCGCTATAAAGAAACGCGCCGTTTACCACCATTAGCAAGAAGCGGACGTTTACTTGATGGTATTCAAAAGGAACGAGCAATTTTATCACCAATTAAAAATATCTCTAATATCATTATTGATACTTCTAGTTTGACCCCTAAGGATTTAAAGACGAAATTAACAAAACTCTTTAGTGAACATGGACGTAAGCCATTTACAGTTGAAGTGATGAGTTTTGGATTTAAGTATGGGATGCCAATTGATGCTGATATTGTAATGGATGTCAGATTTTTGCCAAATCCGTTTTACATTCCTAATTTGAAGCCTTTTACAGGGCTTGATAAACGAGTATTCGATTATGTTATGGATAAAGATGTAACCAAGGTCTTTTATAAAAAGTTGCTAGATTTAATTGAAACTACAATTCCTGGTTATATCAAAGAAGGAAAAGAAAAATTGACGATTGCAATTGGTTGTACAGGTGGACAACACCGAAGCGTCTCAATTGCACAACAGTTGGCACGTGATTTATCAAAGAAATATCCAGTTGATATTTCACACCGTGAAATAAGCCGTTATATCAGAAAGTAGGTGGAGCATTTGGCTTATGCTGAAAGCCGGATTATCCGAGTTATTAAGGGCCGCCGGCCTAAGGTAGTAGTAATTGGTGGTGGAACAGGCTTACCAGTTATTTTAAATGCCTTAAAAGAAAAAAATGCTGAAATAACAGCAATTGTTACAGTTGCAGATGATGGTGGTTCATCTGGAGCAATTAGAAATTATATTAACGTTGTTCCACCTGGTGATATCCGAAATGTATTGGCCGCCTTGAGTGACTTGCCTCAAGAATCAAAAGATATCTTCCAATATCGTTTTGATAGTTCAGATTCTTTCTTTGCTGGTCATGCGATTGGTAATTTGATTATTGCCGCATTGAATGAAATGCATGGGAATATTTTCGATGCTGTACAATCATTATCTAAAATGATGAAAGTTGATGGTCATGTTTTTCCTGCTTCCAATGAACCTTTAACTTTAAATGCTGAATTCGTCGATGGAAGTCGTGAGGCTGGTGAAACAGAAATTACCAGTAAAGATAAAAGAATTAAGCGTATTTGGGTAACTGATACTAATGATGATAAAGAACCTGAAGCAGTTTTACCTGTTTTAGCTTCAATTATGCAAGCTGATGCGGTTGTTTTAGGGCCGGGAAGTTTGTTCACTTCAATTTTACCTAACTTAATGATTAGTAATTTGGGTGAAGCAGTTCGGCAAACTAAGGCGGAAGTAATTTATATCTGTAATATTATGACTCAAAAGGGAGAAACTGATCACTTTTCAGATGCTGATCATGTTCGAATAATTAATAAACATTTAGGTGGCAACTATATTGATACTGCTCTAGTTAATGGAGCAAAAATCGATATGAGTAAGTTTAATCCTGCTGATTATGATGAGTATCTTGAGCCAGTTTCTAGTGATTTTGCGGGTCTACGCGAACAGAATTGCCGCGTTATTACTGATGACTTTATTGACCAAAGACATGGATTAGTTTTTCATGATGGCGAAAAAGTAGCTAAAGAAATTATTGATCTCGCTTTTGAAGCACATTGCCGGCGAGGTGAAAATAATGGTTAGTTATGCAAGTGAAGTAAAAAAAGAATTAACTAATTTAGAAGTTCATCCGGAACATGCCAAGGCTGAATTGTCAGCTTTTTTACGGATGAATGGAATTTTGAACTTACATGATCACCAATTAAGTTTAGATATCACAACTGAAAATCCAGCGATTGCTCGCCGGATTTTTACGTTAATCAAGGTAGCATACGATATCGAACCATTATTAATTGTTTCTCGAAAGATGAAATTAAAGAAGAATAATCAATATTTGGTTCGACTTAATAAGCAAGTTAATGAAATCTTAGCTGATTTGGAAATTGTTGACCCGGAAAAAGGCTTTGTAATTGGAGTGCCTAAAAAGGTGCTTGAAGAAGAGCAACGAGCAATGTCATATCTTCGAGGTGCTTTTTTAGCTAGTGGAAGTGTTAATAATCCTGAAACTAGTCGATATCATTTAGAAATTTATTCAGTATATGAAGCTCATAATGACGACATTTCATATTTAATGAATCATTATTTTAACTTAAATAGTAAAAAGACTAAACGAAGAAGTGGATATATAACTTATCTTAAAGAAGCTGAAAAGATTGGTGATTTTTTACATATTGTTGGTGCTTTTAATGCAATGCTAGCTTTTGAGGATTTACGAATAATGCGTGACATGAGAAATTCAGTAAATCGACTAGTAAATTGTGATACTGCTAACTTAAAAAAGACTGCTAATGCTGCAGCAAGGCAAGTAGAAGATATTCAGGTAATTGATGAAAAGTTAGGATTAGAACAACTTCCTGAAAAATTGGAAACATTGGCAAGATTTCGCTTAGAAAACAGCGATTTAACTTTGAAAGAAGTAGCTGAACAAATTCCAGATGGTCCAATTTCTAAATCTGGAGTTAATCATCGCTTTCAGAAAATTAGAGAAATTGCGGATAAATTACGTGAAGGATAAAAGTCATGAGAAAAGAAATTCTCATGACTTTTTTGATTGTAGAATGTTTATTGCAAGTTTAATATTCTGAAGCATTATATAATATAAGTGGGGCATGAAAGCCTGTAGTAAAACAATCTTGATTGTTGGAGGTTATACTATGAAAACAGTAACAATAAGAAATAGCTTAATTTTTATCATATATGGTCTTCTACTAGATTATGCAATTCAGCAAGTAATGGTATTGCCATTTTATTTTATTGCGCTTGTATCTATAGGATGTATTGTTTACTTGCTACTTAAGAATAGTTCAAGAATTTTAACTTTCACTATTTGGAATGTGCTATCTCTTATGTTACTTATTCACATAATACATTCTAATTTGAAATATGAACTTGGTGAAATTGTATTCCTTTTATTGTTAATTATCATCAATCGCCAAAAGCAGAATTTATTTACTTTTCATTTTCAACTGATTACTCTTGTAATCATGTCTTTGAGCATTATATTTCTTAATTCAAAACTTAATATATTTAATGCGAGCATAGTTGCTGGACTTTTCATAATTGGTTTTGGTGTAGTTTTATTTTTACCTAAAGAAAAAAGTATGGTGTTTTTACTTTTAGGAGCAATTTTAAGCTTGGTAACTAGGTTCTTAATTGGTATGACACAAGGGGTAACAACAGCAGTATTATACTTTTTAGTAATTGCGCTATGGCTACATTTAGATCAGTTGTTGTTATATTCTTTAGCTTGGTTAAAGCAGAAACATGTTACTTTTGATGCTAATGTAATTCAATGGAGTTCATTTGTATTAACCTTTTTGATTGGTTTATTGGGGCTCTTTGCAACTAACCTTAATTATGTTAGTGGTGTTAGTGGAATTTGGATTTTATACAGTGTGTTCATGGCGAGAGCAAAAGATAAGTTTATTTATTTTGATTTTAGTTTAGTAATCACGCTTTTATTAATTTTAAAAATAAATAGCACAATATTTGCAATTGCAATTTTAGTTTTAGAACTATTGAAGTTAGTTTTGAAAACTTATTCACAGCCCTTACCCAAGATGTATTTTTCACTTTTATCATGTGCATTTATTGGCATTTTAGCATTACAAGGGACAGTTATTGTAAACTATAGACTATTTATTTTTGTACTTTTAACCTTTATAGCAACGATTTTGCTGAGGCTTGAAAAAGGAATAAGTAAATTGGGTTTAGTATTTATCCAATTAGTTTTAATGTTTGTTTTACCATTAACTGATTCTAAAGCTGTATTAGCATTTTTCCTTGCAGTTGGAATTTACATATTGGTAGAAGAAGTATTACTGCTAGCTTTTAAAAGAAAAATAAGCAAGATAACTAGTAATTTCTAACTAAAGTATTATTATTTAAGTAAATATATAAACAAGTATTTTCTTTTTTGAAAGCAGGTAATTATAGTGAAAATTGCAGTTTTTAGTCCAAGTGAAAGTGAAAGAAAATTAGTTGCAGCTACGGAAAAGAAGTTCGGCTGCGAATTAAAATTGATTGATGAGTCACTTTCTGCAGAAAATGTTGATCAAGTTGCAGATTGTGATGGGGTTTTGCTTAAACCTCTTGGCAACTTAGATGATGAAATTGTTTATAAGAAACTAGCTGATTATGGTATCAAATCAATTGGCCTTCGAATTGTGGGAACTAATACAATTGATTTTGATTTAGCAAAAAAATATCACTTAACAGTTACCAATGTGCCAGTATATTCACCACGGGCAATTGCTGAAATGGCTGTAACTCAAGCAATGTATTTAAACCGCAAGATTGGCGAATTTAAGGCTAATATGGATAAAGGTGACTTTACCAATCCTGATAGTTTAATTAGTAATGAAATTTATAATAAGACTATTGGACTTATTGGAGTTGGACATATTGGTAGTGCAGTTGCTCAAATCTTTAGTGCCATGGGAGCTAAAGTATTAGCTTACGATGTAATTTATAATCCAGAAGTTGAACCATATTTAACTTATGCTGATTTTGATACTGTTTTGAAAGAAGCAGATATTATTTCACTTCATACGCCATTACTTAAGAGTACTGAGAATATGATTGGTAAAAAACAATTTGCGGAAATGAAGAATGATGCAATTTTAATTAATGCTGCGAGAGGTGAATTAGTTGATACAGCTGCTTTGATTGAAGCACTTGAAAAACATGAAATTGCTGCAGCAGGACTTGATACATTAGCTCATGAATCAAGCTATTTCTTTAAGAAAGTTGATGATGCTCAAATTCCGGCTGACTATAAGAAATTAGCAGCTATGCCAAATGTGATTGTGACACCACACTCAGCATACTTTACTAAAACTTCAGTTAGAAATATGATTGAGATTAGCTTGAGAGATACGATTGCACTTGCTAATGGAGAAAGAGCTCATTTTGTGGTAAGTCGGTAGATTGAATAAAAAAAGACAGTTCGCATTGCGAACTGTCTTTTTGATTATTAAAAATTTATTACTACTTCATGTTTGTCATGATTTCATCAATCAAGCCGTAGTCCTTAGCTTCTTGAGCAGTTAAGTAGTTATCACGTTCAGTATCTTTCAAAATCTTTTCAATTGGTTGCCCAGTTGTTTCATGTAAGATTTCGTTTAATTTCTTTCTGCTCTTTAAAATTTCTTCAGCAGCAATTTGAATATCAGTTTGTTGACCTTGAGCTCCACCAAGTGGTTGGTGAATGAGCACAGTAGAGTTAGGTAAGGCAAAACGCTTACCCTTTGTACCACTAGTTAAAAGAATGGAAGCCATTGAAGCTGCCATACCGATTGCAATAGTTGATACGTCAGACTTGATAAAGTTCATGGTATCCATAATTGCTAAACCAGAAGTAATTACACCACCTGGTGAATTAATGTATAGGGAAATATCCTTAGTATTATCTTGCGCATCTAAGAAAAGCAATTGTGCGATGATTGAGTTAGCCATTTGGTCATTAATTTCACCGCTAAGCATGATAATACGATCTTTTAATAAACGTGAGTAAATATCATATGCACGTTCACCACGTGCAGTTTGTTCAATAACTGTAGGTACTAACATTAGTTAACCTCCTAACAAAAATTAGCACTCATTTGAATACAGTGCTAATTAAAGCACCTTTATTAAATTTAGTCAATAAAGGTGCTTTTTTAAGTTATTTTTTTAATTTTTGACAATCGGGACATAAACCATAAATCTTAATGTGCGAACTGCGGGTGATATAGCCTGTTTGTTTTTCAGTTTCTTGTCGCATTTTGCTTTCTATTTTATCAAAATTTGTATATTCAACATCTGCAATCTTGCCACAATTAGTACAGATGACATGAAAATGTGGTTTAGCAAAGAAGTCATAATGAGTTGATCCATCGCTACCATTATTGATTTCGATTACAAATCCTAAATCAACAAAAGTGTTAAGAGTATTATAAACTGTTGCAATACCCGTTTTTTCATCAGATAGAGAAATGTCATTAAAAATCATTTCAGCGGTTGGATGATTATGGTGGGTCATCAGGTAAATTAAAATCTTTAAGCGTTGCGGGGTTCTCTTTAAGCCATGAGCTCGGATAATTTTTGCAGCTTTATCAGCAATCTTTTCTTCTGACAACTTTTCCACCTCCATTTTTCTAAAAATAGTTTAGCATAAAATTGACTAATTGTAAGAAATAGGGCTTAGCAAAAAAGACTTTTTATCAAAATTACGCTATTTTTTGATAACTAATTACTTTAAATTATATGAAAAATATTGTATTCTACAAGGATACGAAATAATGAGGAGAATTTTTATGAAGAAAAACCAGATTAGCTTATTTTCTGGCGTTATGCTGGCGTTAAGCTCATTAATTGGTTCTGGCTGGCTTTTTGGAGCTGGTAGTGCTGCACAAGTGGCAGGTCCTAGTTCAATCATTTCATGGATTATTGGTGCAGCAATTATGATGCTGATTGCCTTTAATTATGTTGAATTGGGTACTATGTTCCCCGAAAGTGGGGGAATGAGTCGTTTTGCTGAATATAGCCATGGGCAGCTACTTGGCTTTTTGAGTGCTTGGGCTAACTGGGTATCTTTAATTACTTTAATTCCAATTGAAGCTGTTGCTTGCGTCCAGTATATGAGTAGTTGGCCATGGAGTTGGGCTAACTGGACTAGAGGCTTTTTCCATAATGGAACCATTACTAATGAAGGCTTATGGGCAGTTTATTTATTTATGTTTGTTTTCAGCTTAATTAACTTTGGCTCTGTTAAGCTATTGACTCGCTTTACAAGTTTAATTGCTGTCTTTAAGCTTTTGATTCCTTCTTTAACAATTATTTTCTTGATTTTAGCCGGTTTTCATCCAAGTAATTTTGGAAGCAGTGCTGCGACTTTTATGCCATACGGCACAAAAGGGATTTTTCAAGCTGTTACTGTTTCCGGGATTATTTTGTCCTATGATGCTTTTCAAACAGTGATTAATTTAGCTGGTGAAATTGAAAAGCCTCATAAAAATATTTTTCGTGGAGTATGGATTTCACTCTCAGTTACTGCAATTATTTATGTGTTACTTGAAGTAGCTTTTATAGGTGCAGTTGAGCCAAGCATGTTAGCTAAAGCAGGTTGGCATGGAGTTGATTTTGCATCGCCATTTGCAGATATTGCAATTTTATTAGGGTTGACTTGGCTTTCTGTTTTACTTTATATGGATGCCTTTATTTCACCATTTGGTACAGGGGTAACTTTTGTTGCAACAAGTGCTAGAACTTTAATGGCTATGACTAAGTCAGGTAATGTTCCTGCATTTTTAGGACGAGTTAATAAAAAGTACAAGACCCCACGTTATGCAATGGTTTGGGATTTGGTTTTAGCTATGGCTTTAGTTTTCTTTTTCAGAAATTGGAGCGAGTTGGCCACAGTGGTTTCAGTTTCAACTTTTGTAGCCTATGCTACAGGTCCTGTTGCGGCTATTAGTTTACGAAAATTACGTCCTAACTTTAACCGACCATTTAAATCAGTTCACTTGAAATGGGTTGCTCCTGTTTCATTTGTTTTAACTGGATTAGTAATATATTGGGCAATGTGGCCAACTACTATTGAAGTTATTTTTGTTGTATTGCTTGGCTTGCCAATTTATTTTTACTATCAATTTAAGAAGAAAACTAAAAATTTTGTGCAACAATTTAAATCAAGTATATGGTTATTAACTTACTTAGCTTTTATTTCGGTAATTTCATATATGGGAAGTAATGCCTTCGGAGGAAATAATACTTTTAAATATCCATGGGATTTTGTGATTGTTATCATTGCTTCAATTCTTTTCTATATTTGGGGAGTAAAATCAAGTTATGATGGAGAAGACTTGAAAGATGCCGAGAAAGTAAATAAAGATGTTAAAGTTGATGATTAATTAAGACTAGCCGTTTGGCTAGTTTTTTTATTTGAAATTGGTAATAAAAAAAGCAATAAGCCTATTAGCTTATTGCTCTGAATTATGGGCCCCCCGGGAGTCGAACCCGGATTTTAAGAACCGGAATCTCACGTGCGATCCATTACACTAAGGGCCCGAATCACATCAACAATTAGTATAGCAAAAAAAGTCAGAATAGGAAATAAAAGTTTTGTAAGCGGAAATATTTATTTTTTCTAAAATACTTGAAATTAATTTTTGTCATTGTTATACTTAAATCGTCGAAAGGGAAATGTTGGAATTGAACAAAAGTCACGTTTCTCTTATATTTTTAAGTATATTGGGTCAAAAGATGACAACAATATGGTCAGATAATGTCCCACGAGAAGGAGGCAGGTCATGGACACGGATTTTACCTTGCTACAAAACCTGGTTCCGGACGTCTTAAAAATTTTTCGACAGCGTTATCAAGTTCTTGAACAAATTTCTTTAAGATATCCTGTTGGACGAAGAGCTGTTGCACAGCAACTCGGTATGAGCGAGCGAACAGTTAGAACTGAGACGGAATATTTAAAGAAATTAGGCTTAATTGAAATTAAGCCATTTGGAATGTACCTCACAGAAAAAGGTGAGGAAACGCTGAAAGATGCAACTAGTCTTATAAATCGGTTATTCAATGCTAGTCAAGCCGAAATTAAATTGGCTAAGAAGTTGAAAATCGCCAGAGCAATTATTGTTCCAGGTGATGCTGATTTACAAGAACGGGTATCAATCCTAATGGGAGAGAAGCTCAACTCAGCTCTCGATTTATTATTACCATTAGGAAGTAGCATTATTACTGTTTTGGGTGGTGCAACCTTGGCTAAGGCATCAAAGGTCTTGTCAAGTTCACTTAGTAAAAATCGCGAATTGGAGTTTGTTCCGGGTCGTGGTGCGTTAGGTGAAAGCGTGGAAACACAAAGTAGCACTATCGTTCAAGAAATGGCAAAAGCTACCGGAGGTAAATATAAGACATTATACTTACCTGAGAATGTATCTAAAGATGCTTATCGCTCTTTAATTCGTGATCCCGCTATTAGTGATGTACTTCAAGATATATCACAATGTGACGTTGCAATTCACGGTATTGGCTTGGCAGAGGATATGGCCAAGCGCCGTGGCTATGATTCAGTTGCTTTATCGAGGATTAGAGCAACTGGTGCCGTCTCCGAATGTTTTGGGTGTTTTTTCGATGAGAATGGTAAGATGATTGAGCGGATCCCTCGAATTGGCCTGCAATTCGAAGATCTCAGCAAAATACCTCATATATTTGCATTTGCTGGAGGCCACTCTAAGGCTAAAGCAATTAGCTCTTATATGCATAATGCACCGAGTCAAACATGGCTGATTACAGACGAAGGTGCCTCAGATCTGATTTTAAAGGGGCAACAAGGCTCTCTTTAAAATAAAAATAATGTTATTACTAGTTCCTAAGGAGGACTTTTGGACATGACAGTTAAAATTGGTATTAACGGTTTCGGTCGTATTGGTCGTTTAGCTTTCCGTCGTATTATGGATTTAGGCGAAAAGTCATCAGATATTGAAGTTGTTGCAATTAACGACTTAACAACTCCAGCTCTTTTGGCTCACCTTCTTAAGTATGACTCAACTCATGGTACTTTCAACCACGAAGTTTCAGCAACTGAAGACTCAATCGTAGTTGATGGTAAGAAGTACCGTGTATACGCTGAACCACAAGCACAAAACCTTCCATGGGTTAAGAACGATGGCGTTGACTTCGTTCTTGAATGTACTGGTTTCTACACTAGCAAGGCTAAGTCACAAGCTCACCTTGATGCTGGTGCAAAGAGAGTCTTAATTTCTGCACCTGCAGGTAACGACCTTAAGACTATCGTTTACAGCGTAAACGATGATACTTTAACTGCTGATGACAAGATTGTTTCAGCTGGTTCATGTACTACTAACTCATTAGCACCAATGGCTTCAGCATTGAACAAGGAATTCGGTATTGAAGTTGGTACTATGACTACTATCCACGCATTCACTTCAACTCAAATGGTATTAGATGGTCCAGTTCGTGGCGGTAACTTCCGTGCTGCTCGTACTTCATCAGCTAACATCATTCCTCACTCAACTGGTGCTGCAAAGGCTATCGGTCTTGTAATTCCTGAATTGAACGGTAAGTTACAAGGTCACGCACAACGTGTTCCAGTTGTTGACGGTTCAGAAACTGAATTAGTATCAGTATTGAGCAAGAAGGTTACTGCAGACGAAGTTAACGCAGCAATGAAAAAATACGAAAGTGCTTCATTCGCATACAACGATGACCAAATCGTTTCAAGCGACATTCTTGGTATGACTGCTGGTTCAATCTTTGACCCAACTCAAACTGAAGTAACTACTGCTGGCGACAAGCAATTAGTTAAGACTGTTGCTTGGTACGACAACGAATACTCATTCACTTGCCAAATGGTTCGTACTTTATTGAAGTTTGCAACTCTTTAATCAATAGCTAATATTTAGTAACTGATTATTTTGTTGTGTGAGAAGGCGGAGGGGATTACTCCCCTTCGTCTTTTTTCGATTAATAACCATTGGAGGTAATTTTTAATGGCTAAATTAATTATTTCTGACCTTGATGTTAAGGGTAAGAAAGTTTTAGTTCGTGTTGACTTTAATGTCCCAATTAAAGATGGCGTTATTGGTGACGACAACAGAATCGTTGCTGCATTGCCAACTATTAAATACATCATCGACAACGGTGGTAAGGCAATTTTACTTAGCCACTTAGGTCGTATCAAGTCAGACGCTGACAAGAAAGAATTGTCACTTGCACCAGTTGCAAAGCGTTTAGGCGAATTACTTGAAAAAGATGTTGAATTTGTTCCTTCAAACGAAGGTAAAGAAGTAGAAGATGCAATTGCCAAAATGAACGATGGCGATGTTTTAGTAATGGAAAACACTAGATTCCAAGACATCGACAACGACTTTGGTAAGCGTGAATCAAAGAACGATCCAAAGCTTGGCGAATACTGGGCAAGCTTAGGTGACCTTTACGTAAATGATGCATTTGGTACTGCTCACAGAAGCCATGCATCAAACGTAGGTATTGCAACTGCTATGAAGGCAGAAGGCAAGAAGGTTGCAGCTGGTTTCTTAATGGAAAAAGAAATTAAGTTCTTAGGTAACGCAATTGCTAACCCTGTACACCCATTTGTAACTATTCTTGGTGGTGCAAAGGTTTCAGACAAGATTAGCGTTATTACTAACTTAATTCCTAAATCAGACCACATCTTAATCGGTGGTGGTATGGCTTACACATTCTTAGCTGCACAAGGCCACAAGATTGGTAAATCATTATTTGAAGCTGATAAGGTAGAACTTGCTAAAGAATTGTTAGAAAAGGCTAACGGTAAGATTGTTTTACCAGTTGATAACGTTGCTGCTACTGAATTTTCTAATGATGCAAGTCGTGAAGTTGTTGGTGATGACATTCCTGACAACGAAATGGGGCTTGACATTGGTCCTAAGACTGTTGAATTATTCAGAAAGACTTTACAAGGCGCAAAGACTGTTGTTTGGAATGGACCTATGGGTTGTTTCGAAATGCCAAACTTTGCCGAAGGTACATTAGAAGTTGGTCGTGCAATGGCTGACTTACCAGATGCAACTACTATCATTGGTGGTGGGGACTCAACTGCTGCTGCTAAGCAATTAGGTATTGCACCTAAGATTACCCACATTTCTACCGGTGGTGGTGCATCACTTGAATACCTTGAAGGTAAGGAATTACCTGGTATTGAATGTATTTCTGATAAATAGAAAGGGCATTATTAATGCGTACTCCAATTATTGCTGGTAACTGGAAGTTACATATGAATCCTGCACAAACTGCAGAATTTGTTAAAAATGTTAAAGACAAGCTTCCTGACTCAAATAAAGTTGAATCAGTTATTGCTGCACCTGCAGTTGACCTTGATGCACTTATCAAGGCTAGCGAAGGTTCAAACTTGTCAGTAGCTGCTGAAAACTGCTACTTTGAAGATGAAGGTGCCTTCACTGGTGAAACTTCACCTAAGGTTTTGAAGGAAATGGGCGTTAAGTACTGCATCATTGGTCACAGTGAACGTAGAGACTACTTCCACGAAACTGACGAAGATATTAACAAGAAAGCTAAAGCAATCTTTAGAAACGGTTTATTACCAATAATCTGCTGTGGTGAATCTCTTGAAACCCGTGAAGCAGGTAAAGAAGAAGAATTTGTAGTAGCACAAATCAAGAAGGCTCTTGATGGTTTAACTAGTGAACAAGTTTCATCACTTGTTATTGCCTATGAACCAATCTGGGCAATTGGTACTGGTAAGACTGCTACAAGCGATCAAGCTGAAGAAATGTGTAAAACTATTCGTGAAAGCATTGCTAAGCTTTACAATGAAGAAACTGCTGAAAATGTTAGAATTCAATACGGTGGTTCTGTAAAGCCTGCAAACGTTAAGGAATTAATGGCTAAGCCAAACATTGATGGTGGTTTAGTTGGTGGTGCTTCACTTGAAGTTGAATCATTCTTAAGTTTAGTTAATTACCAAGACTAAAGTTTGGTATAATAATTAAGTAAAGTAATTTTTACAAAAATACATAAAGGAGATTTCCAATGTCTGTAATTACTGATATTCACGCACGCGAAGTCCTTGACTCACGTGGTAACCCTACTGTTGAAGTTGAAGTTTACACTGAATTAGGTGGCTTCGGCCGTGCTATTGTTCCATCAGGTGCTTCAACTGGTGAACACGAAGCTGTTGAATTACGTGATGGTGATAAGTCACGTTTCAACGGTACTGGTGTTTTAACTGCTGTTAAGAACGTTAACACTGAAATTGCTAAGGCAGTTATCGGTTTAGACGTTACTGACCAACGTTTAATCGACCAAACTATGATTGACCTTGATGGTACTCCAAACAAGGGTCGTCTTGGTGCTAACGCTATTTTAGGTGTATCTTTGGGTGCTGCTCGTGCAGCTGCTGACGAATTAGGTATGCCACTTTACGAATACCTTGGTGGTCCTAACGCTCACGTATTACCAACTCCTATGATGAACGTTATCAACGGTGGTAAGCACGCTGACAACAACGTTGATATCCAAGAATTTATGATTATGCCTGTAGGTGCTAAGTCAATGCACGAAGCTGTAAGAATGGGTGCAGAAACTTTCCACGCATTAAAGGCTTTACTTAAGGAACGCGGAGACTCAACTGCTGTTGGTGACGAAGGTGGTTTCGCACCTAACCTTGCTAACAACGAAGAACCATTTGAAGTTTTAGTTGAAGCTATCCAACGTGCAGGCTACAAGCCAGGTGATGACATTGCAATCGCTATGGACTGTGCTGCTTCAGAATTCTACAACAAGGAAACCCACAAGTACGTAACTGTTGCTGATGGTCGTGAATACACTGCTGAAGAATGGACTTCATTACTTGAAAGCTTAGTTGAAAAGTACCCAATCATCTCAATCGAAGACCCATTGGACGAAAACGAATGGGACGACTGGAAGGGCTTCACTGATCGTTTGAGCAAGAAGGTTCAAATCGTTGGTGACGACTTATTCGTAACTAACACTAGCTACCTTAAGAAGGGTATCCAAATGGGCGTAGCTAACGCTATCTTAATCAAGGTTAACCAAATCGGTACCTTGACTGAAACTTTCGAAGCTATTGAAATGGCTAAGGAAGCTGGCTACACTGCAATCGTTTCACACCGTTCAGGTGAAACTGAAGATACTACTATTGCTGACTTGGTTGTTGCAACTAACGCAGGTCAAATCAAGACTGGTTCAATGTCAAGAACTGACCGTATCGCTAAGTACAACCAATTAATGAGAATTGAAGAAGAACTTGATTCAGCTGCTGAATTCAAGGGTATTCACTCATTCTACAACTTACACAAGCAATTCTAATTTAATTATTAATTAGAAGAAAAAAGTCTGCTTAATGCAGGCTTTTCTCTTTACCTTTTTTCAATCATAATATCGCAATCTTTTCGTGACTATGGTACACTTGTAACAGTGATTATTATTTTTTTATTAATGGAGGCAGCATATTGTACAATATAATTATGACGCTTCTCATCATCGTTTCTGTTTTGATTGTTATTGCGACGATGATGCAACCGCAAAAGCAACAAGATGCCCTAAATGCCTTGTCAGGTGGGGCAGTATTTAGTGGTCAAACTAAAAAGCGGGGTTTTGAAGCATTTATGGAAAAGGTAACTTCTGTATTATTAGTCCTTTTCTTCTTATTAGCTTTTGTCCTTGCATATTTATCAACTAAGTAATTTTTAGCCTCCCGATCTTATTTTGGGAGGCGTTTTTTATGATTGAATAGAGGTAGATTAATGGCTCAAGATGAAAGAGTTTTAGCCACAATATTGGAAATTTTTCGGCATAATCCGCAAAGAAAATTTAGAGTAAATCAGCTGGAAAGAATGGCTAGCAGAGATCATGTTAAATTTGCGGAATTAGTTAAGGCATTAACTTTTCTAGAACAAGAAAAGCAAATTGTGACAGATGGTAATGGAGAATATCAATTAGCTAGCGTTGATACTGAGGTTACAGGTGTTTTTAGGGCCAATGAAAAAGGCTTGGGCTTTGTCAGAATTGATGATGAAGAAAATGCTGATGATATTTTTGTTGGACCTGATAACACATTACTTGCCTTAGATAGTGACCATGTTAGAGTAAAGATTATTGCTAATGGTAATCCTTGGAATGGCAAGGGTCCTGAAGGTAAAGTGGTTGAAATTTTGGAACGAGGTGTTGAAACACTTGTTGGTGAATTTCATCCTTTAACTGATATTCAGGTAAAACTCAGTGGTTTTTGTGGTTATGTAATTTCAAGTAATAAGAAATTTAAAAACTATAAAATTTACACACCAGTTGATGGAATTACTCCACAAATGGGGGATATGGTTAAGGTTTCAATTAGCCAGTATCCAACTGAGGATATGCCAGAAAATATGCAGGGGGCTATTTTAGAAACTATTGGTAATAAAAATGACCCTGGTGTTGATATCATGTCAATCGTGGCGGCCCATGATATTAGAACGGAATGGCCAGAAGATGCTATGAAGCAGGCCAATGAAATTCCGGACCATATTGAAGAAGCTGAATTAACTAATCGAGTTGATATTAGAGATCAACCTGCAGTTACTATTGATGGTGATGATTCTAAAGACTTTGACGATGCAGTAGTTTTATGGAAGTTACCTAATGGAAATTACCATTTAGGTGTTCATATTGCAGATGTGGCACACTATGTTAAAGAAAATTCTCCACTAGATAAAGAAGCTTATCAAAGAGGTAATTCAACTTATTTGGTAGATCGTGTTATTCCGATGCTGCCATTCAGACTTTCAAATGGGATTTGTTCAATTAATGAAGGTGTAGATCGTTTGGTCTTATCTTGTGATATGGAGATAACCCCAGAAGGCAAACGAGTTGCATATGACATTCACCCTTCAGTAATGCGCTCACATGGTCGTTTAACCTATAACAAGGTAAATGAAGCTTTAACCAAGCCAGCATCTGAATTAGATGAAAAGTATGCAAAACTGCAACCTATGTTGAAAGAGATGGCAAACTTGCATGAAGTCTTGTATAATCAACGACACAATCGTGGGGCAATTGATTTTGAAGAACCAGAAGCAAAAATTATTGTCGATGATAAAGGTAAGCCAGTAGATATTGTACTTCACAATCGTGGTACAGCTGAAAAGATGATTGAGTCCTTCATGTTATTGGCTAATGAAACAGTCGCAGAAGCATTTTTTAAAAAGCATGTTCCATTCCTTTACCGTGTACACGAAACTCCAGATGCTGAAAGAATTCAGAGCTTCTTTGAATTCGTATCTGCATTGGGTCTAAATATTAAGGCTGATCCAAATGATGTTAAACCAATTGATTTGCAAAAAGTGGTAACTAAAACTTTAGGAACTCCTGAAGAAGCTGTTGTGCAAATGGTTATGCTTCGTTCTCTTAAGCAAGCCCATTATTCTGACGAGCCTTTAGGACACTTCGGAATTGCCGCTGAATTTTATACCCACTTTACTTCTCCTATTAGAAGATATTCTGATTTAATGGTTCACCGTATGATTCATGAATATACTGACTCCAACTTGTCAGAAGATACTCAAAAACATTTTGGGCCAATTTTACCAGATGTTGCAGAACAAACATCTACCCAAGAAAGAAAATCTATTGATACTGAACGTGAAGTAAATGATTTAAAGATGACAGAATTTATGGCCGATCATGTTGGTGAACACTTCGATGCCGTGATTTCTTCAGTAACTAGTTTTGGGATGTTCATCCAATTACCAAATACAGTTGAAGGGCTAATTCATATTTCTAACTTGACAGATGATTTCTATAATTTTGATGAAAAGACTTTGACTTTGACAGGACGAGGAACTCATCGCCAATTTAAGATTGGTATGCCACTCAAAGTAACTTTGATTAATGCCAATGTAGAACAACATCAATTGGACTTTGAAATTTATGATCCTAATGCGCCTAAGAAAGAACATAATGATCGCGGTATGGGACGTCCTAGACGTAGAGATAATCGTTTTGGTAGAGCAGGTCGTAATCGAGATAATAATCGAGGCCGTAGATCTCGTAATTCAAGAGATAACAAAGGTAGAAGACGTTATAAATAGGAGCGTCATATGAAAAAAGAAGCAAATAATGTTTTAGCGCAAAATAAAAAAGCCAGCCATGATTATTTCATTAAAGAAACAATTGAGGCTGGGATTGCACTAACTGGGACTGAAATTAAATCTGTACGAGCGAGAAGAATTCAATTACGTGATGGCTATGTACAAATTTATAATGGTAATGCTTATTTGGAAAATGTTCACATTAGTGAATATAAGCAAGGAAATATTTATAACCATGATCCCTTACGACGTCGCCAATTGCTTTTACATAAAAAAGAGATTCGCAAATTAGCCGAAGTTCAGGCGCAACAGGGGATGGCTATCATTCCACTGAAAGTTTACCTGAAGAAAGGTTTTGCAAAAATTTTGCTGGGGATTGGGCAAGGAAAGAAGCAATACGATAAGCGAGAAACAATAAAGAAACGTGATCAAGAACGTGAATTACGTCGCAAATATCGTATGTAAATTTTAATTGCAATTGGTTGAAAGTTGGTTATTGAACTTAAACTGAGGTAGTTCAAGAGGAGTAGCTGACCATTGACTGAATAAGCCAGTTATTAATAAGATATATGGAATATCTTGATAACTCTTAATATCACAAACTAAGGCAAGACCAGAATCGATAACCATACTTTCACAACTAGCCATTATCTTAAAAGTGCTCCTAAATTGATAGGAGCCTTTTTTTGTGCTTCCAGTTATTAGATAATTTTTTTTAGTTAAAAACATAGGTAATTCAACATTAGTTACTTGCTTAACTTGAGCTAATTCATAATCAATAATATCAATAGTGTAACTGGTTAAAAGATTTCGCCCATCTTGATATAAACGACCAATCTCTTTATGGTTAAGATCAGTTAGAAAAAGTGTGTGATTTGAATTATGGAGTTTTCCCTGAATAAAAAACTGAATTTTCTCAGTTTGATCAACAACAGGAATTTGTCCATAATTTTTTTGTTGATTAAAAAGTAAAATTAATTTCATTTTTGAACCTGCTTTTGAAAAATTATTAAAACTACAGACTCCCTAATTAGTTTCATGATAACATATAAAGTAAAGAAAGAGTTGATTTTGCGATGAAAGAACTTATTGGAAATGATTGGGATCAGGTGTTAGAACCGGTCTTTTCAAGTGCATCTTATCAAAAATTGCATAATTTTTTGAAGGAAGAATATGCAAGTAAACAAATTTATCCAGATATGTATCATATTTTTACAGCTTTTAAATTGACTAGTTTTAAAGATACTAAGGTAGTTATTTTAGGACAGGATCCATATCACAATCCAGGCCAAGCAACAGGGATGAGTTTTTCAGTTAATCCAGGAATTGCGTTACCACCATCTTTAAAAAATATTTATCAGGAATTATATGATGATGTTGGTTGTCTTCCAGTAAAGCATGGGTATTTGAAGAAATGGGCAGATCAAGGTGTATTGCTTCTTAATGCCGTGTTAACTGTACCTTATGGACACGCAAATGGTCATCAAGGAAAAGGTTGGGAAGAAGTTACAGATCAAGCAATTAAAGCTTTAAGTGAACGTGGAGAAGTAGTTTTCATATTATGGGGGAAATTTGCTCAGAATAAAATCCCTTTAATTGATGAGAGCAAAAACGTTATTATCAAATCCGCCCACCCGAGTCCTTTTTCAGCTCGATATGGATTCTTTGGCTCACGCCCCTTTTCAAGATGCAATGCGGCATTAGCAAAATGGGGTAAACGGGCAATTGATTGGCAATTACCAGTAGAAGTTAAAGTAGAAAAATAAAGGAGCTTACGTATGAGTATTTTTGATGAATTAAAAGCAAAAATTGTTGGACATAAGAAAGTAATTGTTCTTCCTGAAGGCGAAGATGAAAGAGTCTTATCTGCAGCAGTTAAGTTAAATAGCGAAGGAATTATTAAACCACTTGTATTAGGTGATGAAGCTCAAATAAAAGAAACAGCTAAGGATCACAAGCTTGATTTAACTGGGATTGAAATTATTAATCCTAAAACTGATACTAGAAAAGGCGAATTTGCTAAACAATACTTTGAACTTCGTAAAGGTAAAGAAAGTGAAGAACAAGCAAGTAGCCAAGTATTGGATCCAAATTATTTTGCAAATATGCTTGTTTATAATGGCTTAGCAGATGGTTGTGTTTCAGGTGCAGCTCACTCAACTGCAGACACTGTTCGTCCAGCTCTTAAGATTATTAAAACTAAAGCTGGCATGAAACGAGTAAGTGGTCAATTTATCATGGAAAAGGGTGACCAAAGATATATCTTTAGTGATTGTGCTATGAATATTGACCCAGATGCAGATACTTTAGTAGAAATTGCATATCAAGCGGCCCAAACAGCTAAAATGGTTGGATTAGAGCCAAAACTTGCATTTTTAAGTTTTTCAACGATGGGGTCAGCTAAGGGTGAAATGGTAAGTAAAGTACAAGCTGCAGCTGCAAGTTTTAAAGAAAAGTATCCTGAAATTAGTGCTGATGGAGAAATGCAATTTGATGCAGCCTTTGTCCCAAGTGTTGGTGCCAAAAAGGCTCCCGATTCAAATGTTGCTGGTCATGCTAATGTCTTTATTTTCCCAGAATTGCAATCTGGAAATATTGGCTATAAGATTGCACAAAGATTAGGTGATTTTACTGCAATTGGACCAGTTTTGGCAGGTTTGGCTAAACCGGTTAATGACCTATCACGGGGATGCAGTAGTCAAGATGTTTATGAAGCAGCTATTTTAACAGCAGCACAAAGTTTGGATGAAGAATAATGAAATTAGAAATTAATTCAGCTCAAGAAATGCAAAAATTAGGGGCTAGTCTTGGAAAAGTAGCCAAACCTGGTAGCTTACTTTTGTTAAATGGTGATTTGGGTGCCGGTAAAACCACAATGACACAAGGTTTAGCTCGCAGTTTGGGAATTAGACGTCCAGCTAAAAGTCCGACTTTTACGATTGTAAGAGAGTATCGTGAGGGACGTTTACCACTTTTTCATATGGATATGTATCGTCTTGAAAATGACGATTTGGCAAGTATTGATTTAAATGGCTATTTAAATGAGCAGGGAATTGTAGTAATTGAATGGCCAGAAATTATTATGAATGACTTGCCAGACGATTATTTGCAGTTAACTTTAAAGCGTGTTGATGATTCTTGGGATTCAACTAAGCGAGTAGTTGAGGTTAACGCACAAGGAAAGCAAGCTAAAGATTGGCTTGAAGATACATTAGCTAAGTTTGAAGAGTAAGAAAAAGACGTAATTGAACACAGCGTTCAGTTACGTCTTTTTTAGTTAATTTTTTGACTTAAAAATTGTATTTAGGATAATGGTAATAATTGAAATAAAAGTTAGTAAACTACCTAAAACAAAGTAATTATTAGGATTTTGCAAATTAAAAGCAAATTTGAAGAAAAAGGTACCTATCGGCATAAATAAAATGGCAACAGAAAAAATAGTTCCGAATACACGACCAATATAATTCATATCTGTTCTTACTTGCACAAAGGTCATAAATTGAATATTAAAAATTGAAAGAAAGAAGTTAAAAAGGCTTATACAAATTGCAACTAAAATAATTGAATGTGATAAATGATAGATTCTTTCACTAGGCATTAAAGCTAAGCCATCTAAGAAAATCAAAAATAGTAGTTTATTAGTTGTAGGTGTCTTTTTTATCAAGGTTGATGCAGTTGCTCCTAGTAGTCCACCAATGGATTCAGCTGTTAATAATACCGCATATGCTTTTAAATGAGAATCTGAAAAAGCATATGTTGAAAAAGGAAGAATTAAATTATATCCAGCAATAACGAAGTTTACTATGCTTGAAAAAGTAATAATAATTAATATTTCACGATTATGAAAAATATAATTTAAACCCTCACGAATTTGACTGAAAGTCTTTTTTGAGCTTTTTTTCTTAACTGGAGCAGATAAAATAGTTAATTTACGAATTAAGAGACCTGAGATAATAAAAGAAATTCCATCAAAAATTAGTGCAAAACGATTACCGAAAAAGTGGGCAATGATTAATGCACCAGTTGGACCAGTAATTTGGATAACTTGTTTAGCAATTTCTAGGACTGAATTAACTTGATTAAGATGTTCCTTTTGAACAATTTCACGAAAAACAGCCTTATATGCAGGACTTCGATAAGAGGAAATAATTGCTAATATGATGTTAATAATAATGATTGCATAAATGAAAAAAACATGAGGGATGAAAATTGCTAGTAAAATACAAACAAGCCCACTTATTAAATCACAATGCCAGATGATTTTTTTCCGGTTACCTGTATCAGATAATACACCACCTAAGAAATTAAAAATTACACTAATAAATACTTCACTACTCTGATATAAAGAAAGCCATAGACCGCCATTAGCAACACTTGATAAGAAGACAGAGTTGACGTAGTCAAATAATATATCACCAAATTTAGAAATTACATTACTAGAAGTAACTTTAACAGTATTAATTTTTTCGGTATGAGATAGTTTTGTTGTCATTTTAGTCCTCCTTTATGAAATAAAGATTGACAATAAAAAATAAAAAAATTATAGTTTAAATTAAAATATATTTAAAGATAATGAAATTATAACATTTATTTTAAAGGAGTGATATAAAAATGAGTCGTGGAATTATAATTCTCATAGAAGGGATATCAAATTCGGGGAAAACAACTCTTTGTAATAGTTTAAAAAATAAGGCCAACTTCGAAATTATACCAGAAGCCATTAGATATTTAGAAAATAGATTGAATGATTGTGGAGATAACATTCTTTTTGTACCCGAAAATTCTAATCAAGAAGTTTTAAATCAAGAGCTATTATTTGATATTGAATTTGAAAAGTTATATGATGCCAATTTTTTAGCACAAAAAGGGGAAAATGTAGTAATCGATAAATCTGCATTTTCTATACTTGCAACGGCTAATGCTTTTCAATCATCCATAATACAGGGGACATATGAAATAGCAGAAAAATTTTTTCATGAATATGAAAAAAAGATAGCTAGATTTGATTTGGCAAAACCTGATTTATCGATTTTACTTAAAGCAGATTTAGAGATTTCTGAAGAGAGAAATAAGAATAGAAAACATAAGCTTTTAAATATTTGGACAAGTCCAATTACAAGATTCAAACAAGAAAGGGTTCTGGAGAGTGAATTTGAAAAAATAAATAATAAGATGATTCTGGATACTTCTAATATGTCTAAAGAAGAAGTATATAAACAAGTGATTGAAACTATTAAACGAGACCGTAAAATAGTTTGTGTAAGGATGAATTATTCCTTAATTTAATTTCCTAAAACATTAGAAAAAGGAGTTCCTTTCTCGTATGATTGGTTTGAA
>QWCM01000008.1_pt1 | contig 108425 bp, 113 predicted proteins | sample 1972641 | NCBI WGS metagenome assembly QWCM01 (sample SAMN09866708, study PRJNA288562) | Human vaginal metagenome isolate term1_vaginal, whole genome shotgun... | isolation source: vagina | host: Homo sapiens | place: USA: California
AAGTCCAGGATACCTTAGAATCCTATTTTGAATAAATAAAACGTTAAAAAAACAATTTACGAGAAAGATCTATTTACACAAAAAATTTGACAGTTTCTAATATGAGCGTTCTGCTGATGAAGATAATACTAATGGTTTATACTTAATACTTTGTTCTATTTGACTTTTTGAAGTTAAACTAGGATTATCAAAAAAACTATTTTGAATTTGTACGAAAAGGCCTATCAATAATATCAGAACTTCTAAAAGGTCTAAAGAAAATGTACGCCAAGTAAAATGCTTTTGTTGGATAACTATCATTTTTAAATGACGCTTTCTGATGTGATACGATATAAAAATCAAATAGATTAAAAGAACTAACCAAACCAATATACCTAGCCAATTCCAATTAAACATAAGCTAATTCCTCCTTGTAACTTTTAGTATAAGTTACTTGGTATCTATAAATAAAGAAAAAATCATGATTAAAATCATGATTTTTTCTTTGCCTTATTTTTAGTTGATCCAGATTTCTCAGGCTTAATATAATTACGAATATCAACTAGTTTTTGATTAATTAATTCAGCAAAGCGATTCGCAATTTCTTCCTCATTTACATCATCTGTATCCGCTAATTCTTCAATCCAAAACTTAGAAGCATTTATATATTCACTAGAAACTTCGAAATAGATTTTAACCGGTAATTGTTCTTCAGCTGAAACAAAGTTGCTAATTTTTTTATAATTTGCATACGGTAAATTAACCACATTGGTTTCTAAAATAAAACTAGCAGGTCTTTGTCCTGTTATGTCAAGCTGTACATGAGCTAGAGAATCATTTTTCATTGCTGCTAAAACTTGTTTTACTAAATTCTTACTTATAGCTCTTACCTTAGCTTTAGTTAAAGCAGAATATTTCTCAGTTTCAAGATCTTGAATGTAATCCTCATTTTCAATTTTTTCTAGTAGATCTTTTAATAGTATTTTCAAAGTTTACCCTCTTCAATGTATTAATTTATATCTTTCAAAACTTAGATTAACCAATTACCCAATATTTATCAACTACGAATTAAATAACTTTTTCCCTATTGACTACATTTGTAAACTCACTTTAAGTTATTTAAAGCAATTTAGCAGCATTATCTGTTTACAAGCGCTTACATTCGGTGTACATTGATGCTGTAATAGTTATTCTCCTCTAGTGAGGTAGAAAGAAAGGTCAACACTATGACAGAAAAAGTATATACTGACTACTTCTATGATGAAGCAGATTTTGATAAAAACCATTTTAGATACAAAAATTTGCACATCCCAGATGGGATTGAAGCACAACCTTTAGCAGTTCCACCTGTTTTAAAGCCAGATAAAGAAGAAGGAAATGACGTTTGGTTCACCATCGAATCAATGGAAGGTGAAACTCCATTTTTGCCAGGCTCAAAAACCAAGACCTGGGGCTACAATGCACCATTTTTAGGTCAAACAATGGTACTCAAAACTGGACAACATGTTCATGTTACCTTAAAGAATAGTTTAAAGGAATTAACCACTTACCACTGGCACGGTATGGAAGTTCCCGGTCCATACATTGACGGTAGTTGTCATGCACCTGTATATCCAGGTGAAGAAAAAGAAATTGAATTTACGGTTGAACAACCTGCTGCATTAACTTGGCTTCATGCTCACCCATGTCCAAGTACAGCAGCTCAAGTTTGGATGGGATTAGCAATGGGCGTTGTTATTACTGATGACCACGAAGCTGAACTTCCAATTCCTAAAGCATATGGCAAAGACGAATTCCCTATTGTTTTACAAGACAGAGTATTCCACGAAGATAATCAATTTGATTACCGTGCTGATTACGATCCAATGGGCGTATTTGGTGATACACCATTAATTAACGGTGTAATTAAGCCTTACATTGATGTAACTACTCAAAAAGTTCGTTTACTCTTCTTAGGTGGTACTAACCGTCGTGAATGGAGATTACACTTCGACAACGATTTAGTAATGACTCAAATTGCTGGTGACGACTCATTCTTAGCTCACCCAGTAAAAATGACTAAATTACTCGTTGGTCCTGGTGAAAGATTGCAAGTAATTGTTGACTTCTCTGACTACAAAGAAGGCGATATAGTAAATCTTTACACAGATGACTTCAAGCTAATTGAATTTAGAATTCACCACTTTGAAAAGGATGATTCAGTCTTACCTGATACCTTATTTACACCAGAAGATCCAGTAGTTGCTGACGATGCTGTTGTTCGTAAAGTTACAATGGATGACCACGACAAGATTAATGGTAAACAATATTCCATGCAAAGAATTGATATGAAGGCCGAAGTTAACCATGCAGAATACTGGGATGTAACTAACACTAACTCTAAGAGTCATGGTATGCTTCACCCATTCCATATTCATGGCGCTCACTTCTTAGTCGTATCACGTAACGGTCAAACACCAAATCCAAATGAAATTGGCGTTTACAAAGACACAATTGAAGTTGCACCACAAGAAACAGTTAGATTAAAGGTTATCTTCCCTAAAGAAGGCATCTTCATGTATCACTGCCACATTATTGAACACGAAGATGCTGGTATGATGGCTAATATCTTAATCGTTGATCCAACAAAACCTGAGCCTCACTACGACTTAATGGACATGGAAACCTTAACCAAAGCATTTGCTGAAGAAAAAGGTATTCCAGAAAGTGAAGTCTTCATGCCAGGTATGTGTACTGAAGGATACATGAATCATTGCCACGATGATGCAAACAGTGGTGCTAGTCATCACTAAATAAAGCTAAAATTTATTAGAAAAAAAGACCTGCATTGCAGGTCTTTTTTCTACCAATTTCCACCATTATCATATTCACTAACGTTATTATTATAAGTTGTATTATAACTACTTGAACTTGAGTTAATTGCGGAATCACTATTAGCTGGAAATACTTGATAATTAGTGAAAGCATTAGGATTGGTCCAATCAATAGCATTATATTTTTTATTTAAGCGATTTTGTCTAGTTTCTTCATTACTAATTTTTTGCTTATTCAAGCCTAAATTAGTACGAATATAATCTGATACTCTCTGTAATTCACTAGTTGATGCAACCTGAATCGAGGCTCCATCAATCCATGCATCATGGCCATGAATGTAATCACTCTTAATATTATTTGCAACTGAACGATAATTAATAGCAATAGCCATCATATCACTAAAAGTCATATTAGTTGTCACATTTTTTGAAAATGCTTTTAAAATCTTTTTATAGTTAGAAATACTATTTAGGCTTAAAGCATTTTTGACAATTGCCATAATAATTTGTCTCTGGCGCATTTGACGTCCATAATCTCCACGAGGATCTTCTTTTCGCATTCTCGCATAATCTAATGCTTGCTTACCATTTAAATGCATCTTTCCCTTTTTGAAAGTTGTATTATAAGTAAACGAAAATGGAACTTTAACATCGACTCCCCCTACAGCATCTACTAGCTCTTGTAATGCCTTCATATTAACTTCCATATAATAATTAATCGGGGTATTCAGCAAAACCTTAGTCGTCTTCATAGCTGCTTTGTTACCGCCTACTTGGTAAGCTGAATTAACTCTAAACATGAAATATTTTCCATTATCACCCCTAATATCAGCTAATAAATCGCGCGGTATCGAGGTTAAAGTCGACTTTTGCGTCTTAGGATTGGCTGTCGCCAAAATCATAGTATCAGAATTTCCTTGATCATGACGATTCTCAATTCCTTGATCTACTCCCAAAATCAAAACTGATATAGGCTGCTTATTGGTAATTTGTGTAGCTGGTGTACCACCTTGATAAGTATTTCCTAAAGCAGCTTCTAAATTAAAGTAGAAATGACTACCCCATGTTGCTATAAATCCAATAATAAGAAAAATAAATAAAGTTAAAGTTTTCTTAGACTGTCTATTATTGCTGAAATTTTGCTTATTTGCAGCAAAAAATTGATTTCGAGATAGTAAGCGTCCACTTTGCTGCTTGAAGTGATATTCTTCCCGTCTACCCAGATGGTTTTGTGTCATATCCAATTCTCCTCAACAAACTTATATTTAAATTCTGCCACTTTTTGTTTTAAAACTATACTTTTTTCATTAATTTTAAGGCTTTATTTAAGATAAAAAGATATTTTTTGTAAATTTGATAAGTAACACGCTAAAATAAAATTATTCAATATACGGAGGAATTTTATTATGGTATTACCCACAAGAAATGAGGTCCCAAAAGAATTAACTTGGGATTTAACAAGAGTTTTTCCAAATGATCAAGCCTGGCAAAAAGAATTTAAATCAGTAAGCAATGAAATTGATAAATTAAGCAGCTTAAGCACCATTATTACTAAGTCAGGTAGTGATTTATATTCTGCTTTAACCCAAATCTTTTCAATTGATCGCCGACTTGAGAAAGTTTACGTATATGCCACAATGTCTAGAGATGTTGACACTAGTAATAACCACTATTTAGGTTTTGCTGCAATGGCTGAAGACTTAGCTAATAAATATAGCTCCGTAATCAGTTTTGTTAATCCAGCAATTTTATCTCTAAGTGATCAAAATCTTAAAAAATTTGAATTGCAAGAACCTAAATTGGCACATTATAAGCATTACTTAGACCAAATTACCAACAAGCGTCAACACACTTTAGATGCACAAGCAGAACAAATTATTGCTGCAAGTGGAGCGGCTCTTAACTCATCAAGTAACACTTATAATGTTCTAACAAATTCAGATATGGAATTTGGTTATACAACTGATAATGATGGAGAAATGGTTCAATTATCTGAAGGCTTATATAGTCAACTTATCCAATCACCTCAAAGATCTGTTAGACAAAATGCTTTTGAAACTCTTTATGCAAGTTATGGTCAATTTCAAAATACACTTGCTTCAACTCTCTCGGGTAATGTCAAAGCCCAAAATTATGCTGCATTAATGCATGGTTATGCTAATGCAAAAGAGGCTTCTTTATCGCAAAACAATATCCCCGTTTCTGTTTACGATAACTTAGTTAATGGGGTTCACAAGCACCTCGATTTACTTCACCGCTACATGAAATTAAGAAAAAAAGTTTTGGGACTACAAAACCTTGAAATGTATGACCTATACGTTCCAATTACTGGAACTCCATCTTTAAGATATAGTTATAAAGAGGCTAAAGATCAAGCACGAGAAGCATTGAGTATTTTAGGGAAAGAATATCTTGATCAGGTAGATTATATTTTCAATAATCGTGTAATTGATGTTGTAGAATCTAAAAGTAAAGTTACCGGCGCATACTCTGGGGGAAGCTATGATACTGATCCGTATGAATTGCTTAACTGGACGAATGATTTCGATGCACTTTACACCTTAGTTCATGAAACCGGGCATTCTGTCCATTCTGCATTTACCAGAAAAAATCAACCTTATGTTTATGGTGAATATCCTATCTTCTTAGCAGAAATAGCTTCAACTACTAATGAAAACATTCTAACTGAATACTTACTAAGTAAGACAACTGATCCAAAAATTAGAGCGTTCATTCTTAATTACAACTTAGAGGCATTCAGAACTACACTTTATCGTCAGACTCAATTTGCTGAATTTGAACAATTTATCCATGAAGCAGATCAAAATGGCGAACCATTAACCGCAGAAAGATTGAATACCTTTTATGGTGAACTAAATCAAAAATATTATGGGATTGTAGAACCTGGCAGTGATATTGACAAAGAATGGGCTCGAATTCCGCATTTTTATTATAATTTTTATGTATATCAATATTCTACTGGTTTCGCCGCAGCCGTTGCTTTAGCAAAAAATATCGTTCATGGTACCGATAAACAAAAAACAGACTATCTAAACTTCTTAAAAGCAGGGTCAAGCGAATATCCTATTGATATTATGAAAAAAGCCGGTGTTGATATGACAACATCAGCTTATCTTGATAGTGCCTTTTCAGTATTTGAACAACGCTTAAACGAATTAGAAAAATTACTTTAAAAGAAAAAACAGACTAACAAGTTTCGTAATTTAATAACATTAAATTATTTACAACTTTAGTCTGTTTTATTTTTTACAGCTTTATCATTCCAATAATTATTCCAACTAGATACAAAAAGACGCAAATAATTCCTAAATAAAGTCCTGCCCATTTCAAAGCATCCTTTAAAATAATTCCTTCCTTTCCTTCTAACTTCACCCCAGTAGTTGCAACTGCAATTGATTGAGGTGAAAGCATATTGCCCGCTGTTGACCCAGCCATATTTGACGCAACTAACCAATACTTATTTACTCCTAAATTTTTAGCAGCAGATAATTGTAAATCTCCAAATAAAACATTAGAGGATGTATTTGAACCCGTAGCAAAACTGCCAATTGCACCAATAACTGGTGCAAAAAGTGGATATATTGGACCTAGTCCTTTCACCAAGCTAGTTGCTAGTGTTGTAGTCATTCCTGAATAGTCCATAACTTTTGCCAAGGCAACAATTGCACATACCGTAATAATCGTTTTCCAGACGCTTTTCAAAGTTAATATCAAAAGTTTTAGTTGCTCTTGCAATGAAACTTTTTGAATTAATCCGCCAATAATTGCGGATAATAAAATAATCGTTCCAGGTGAGGCAAGATATGCAAAATCTTGACTATTACCCTGGCCAGGATAAATTTGAAAATTAATTTTAAAATTATTCAAAAAGTTATTAATTTGTGGAAACAGCGATGAAGTAATTAATACTAATAAAAAAATCAAAATAAATGGTGCTGCCGCAACTACGATTTCAGTAAAAGTATGTTTCTCCTGATCAACAGCTGACTTACTTTTTACTCGGGCTAATATTATTAATGCAATCAGAGTAACTAGCGACGCCATAATTGTTGGCAATTCTGCTCCTAGATAATAGGAAACTACTAATTGAACAAGACCATATACCAGTCCAGCTGTTAAAGGATAGTACCAAATCTTTTTTAATTCTTTAAACGAAGAATCTACTAATAAAACTAACAAAAACGGTACTAAAATACATAAAATTAATAATTGTAAGCTAACAAATATAGCTAAAGTTTGCGAATTTAGTTTTGTTACATCTGCTAAAGTAATTACTGGAAGTCCTACTGCTCCAAAAGAAGTAGTTGCAGTATTAGCCAATAAACTAATAACCGAAGCCTTAACAGGCTTAATATTAAAAGAAATCAATATACCAGCAGGAATGGCAACAGCTATCCCAAATCCAGCTACAGACTCTAAAAAAGCCCCAAAGCCCCAGCATACTAGTAAAACTAATATTCGTGGATCAGTTGATACTTGGCTCAATGCATTTTGAATAACTCTCATATTTCCTGAATAACTCGCACTGTTATAAGCAAACAAAGCGGCTACTACAACATATGAAATTACTATTAATCCCATTATTGCACCATCTAAGGCACCTAAAAAAGTTTGAGTGGAGGTTAATTTGCCACCTAATATTGATAACAATATAGTTAAAGCAAGTCCAATACTAGTTGCTTTAACTGCGGCCATTTTTAAAACACCCAGTGAGATAATTAACCATATAATTGGTAACAAGTCTAAAAATAACTGTATTAGTGAATTCATCTCATACCTCCAGTATAGTTATACTTTTATATTATCATATAGTATTTATACGGACCAATTATATGCTTAAAAAAACTCGCTTACGCGAGTTTCTAATTAATATTTTAGCATTCCTAATATTATTCCAAGACCAAATAAATATAGACAAATTACTATTAAATAAAGGCTAAACCATTTTAAAGCCTGTTTTAAAAGCTCTCCTTCATGCCCTTCAAGACCTGTAGATGCAGTAGCAACCGCTATTGATTGTGGAGATATCATTTTTCCTGCTGTGGCACCTACCATATTGGAAGCTACTACCCAGTCAACATTTGCTCCTAATGATTGGGCTGCCGATAATTGCAAATTTCCAAATAATACATTAGCAGAAGTATCTGATCCAGTTATAAAAGTTCCTATTGCACCAATTAATGGAGCTACTAACGGATAAACTGGTCCCATTAAAGCTACTAAGCTAACTGCTAAAGCATTTGTCATTCCGCTATATCCCATTACTTTGGCTAGAGCAACAATCGTGCAAACTGTTAATGTGGTTTTTCCTAATCCTTTAATTGTAACAATAAATATTTTACTTAATTCCTGTAATTTGATTTTTTCAATCAAGCCACCAATAATAGTTGCAATAATTATTAATGTACCCGGCGAAGCTAGATATGCAAACTTAAAACTACCCTTGCCAATTGAAAATTTAATAATGAATTGATTTAAGAGCTGATTAATACTTGGAACAAGTGGAGAAGCTAGTAATACAAATACAAACACTAAAATAAATGGGGACATTGCCTTGAGTACTTGAGCAAATGACTGACTTTTCTCTTTTTTACCCTCAGTTTGCTTTTCATTTTGCTTTCTTAATTTTGCTAAAAAGATAGTCACTACAATACTGAAAATTGCTCCCACAATTGCTGGAAGCTCAGGTCCTACAAATTTTGCAACAATAATTTGAGGTAAGGCAAAGGCAAAGCCTGAAGCCAAGCAAATCCCTGCTACTCCTTTTATTGCTTTAAGACTATTTTCAACTAGAATAACTAAAATAAATGGAATCACCACAATTAACGGAAATAGTTCAAAAGTGACATAAGTGGATAATTCACTACCATTAATTTGGGTAATATTAGCTAAGGTGATAACTGGAAGGCCTATTGCGCCAAATGCTGTAGGAGTGGTATTAGCTATTAAGCATATTACACTTGCCCTAATTGGATCAATTCCAAAAGCTATTAAAATACCTGCAGGAATTGCTACTGCTGTTCCAAATCCAGCAATTGCTTCTAAGAATCCACCAAAGCCCCAGGCGATAATTAACACCAATATACGTTTATCCGTAGAAATTGAACTCAATAAATCCTGAATAACCTTAAGGCTACCCGATTTATTAGTTACATTATAAGTAAACAAAGCTGCCACAATGACATAAATAATTGGAAATAATGCCATTAAAGCTCCCTCTAAGGTAGCACTAAATACATTAATAAGGGGCATATTAAAACTAAACAAGGCTAAAATAATTGTTATAATTAAACCAATCATCGTAGCTTTGGTAGCTGCCATTTTTAAAACACCTAACGAGGTAATTAACCAAATAATTGGAATCAAAGCAAAAATAAATTTAATCCACATACTTACATTCATAATACTGCCTCCATATTTAAAACCCTATAGGTTGATTTTATTATGAAAGCGCTTTAATTGTAAAGTGAAATGTATTAAAAAAATGACGCAAATCTGCGTCATTTCAATGCTTATTTTTTCACAATCTTTGATAAATATACAATCAAATATACTATAACTTCAATTACAGAAATGAAGAAAGTAACTGGCCAATTGGTAATAAAGCCTAAATATAATCCGGCCCAGACACCTATTAATGCTAATCCTACAGACCAAGCTATCATAGCTGGAATCGTTCTTCCTAAATAGCGTGCTGTTGATGCAGGTAAAGTTAATAAAATAAAAACTAACAAAGAGCCTACTACTTGAGATCCAACACTTACAGCCATCGCCATCACAATCAAAAATATTATTCCAACCAGACTAACATTTACATTATGGGCTAATGCCCCAATATGATCAAACGAATCAAAGTTTAGTTGTCTCTGAATTAAGGCAATAATTATTAATACTAATAAAGATAATACAGTTAACTGAATTACCCCTTCTAAATCGACACCAATAATACTTCCAAATAAAATATTAGTTGCATAGCGACTATTAGAACCTGCTAAAGATAAAAATAATACCCCTAATCCAATAAATAAAGCACTAATAGCACTAATGGATGACTCTTTTTGATTAGAATGAATTGATAATTCGCCAACTCCTAAAGAGCCTAACAGTGTAAATAAGAGCATTCCCCAAAGAGGATTAATTCCCATAAATACAGCAAATGCTGCTCCTGCAAAACCAATTTCACTTAAAGTATGGGCTAAAAAGCTAAAACTTCTAGCTACAACATAAACCCCAACCACTCCACAAGTAATTGCAATAAAAGTTGAGGCCCAAAAGGCGTAACGCATAAATTCATATGCAAACATTATTCATACGCCTCCTTAGTTAACTGACTAATTTTATTATGTTCCAATTTTTTATCTTTAAACAACAAGTAGTCCTTCATGTACTTCTTAGCAAGAGGAATATCATGCGTTGTAAATAAAACTGTCAACCCATGCTTTTCATTTAAATGCTTAATGAGAGTCATTAATTCTTCCTTTGCTACTGGATCTAAACTTGCAGTAGCTTCATCTAAAATAATGAAATTTGGCTCATCAAGCAAAGCCTGAGCTAAGTATGCTCGTTGCTTTTGTCCACCACTAGCCTCTCCCATACGGGTATTTTGAATTTCTAGTAAATTCGTTTCCCTTAATATATTATCAACTCTTTTTTTAATAGAGGCTGACTTAAATAAAGGAGTATTCAACTCAATAAAAGCTCTAATACTTAAAGGATAGTCTATATCAATATTCCGAAATTGGGGAACATAACCAATCTTAGTATTCTGAGAGAATTTAAAAGTACCATTAGTAGCTGTTAGCATATTCATAAGAATACGAATTAAAGTTGTTTTTCCTGCACCATTTGGTCCAAGTAAGGCAGTCATTGAGCCTTTTTTTAGTGTGAAATTTAATTTTTTAAAAACAGTCTGATCATCAAACTGCATAGTCAAATTTTCAACTGTTAAAACTTCTCCCATTACTACCTTCCTTTCAATTAAATTTTTGATTTTTATTGATAATTAAAAATCTTATCAGTATATTCCTATTTACTCAACAATGCAATGATTTTTCTTTGAACACTACTATCATCACTTGATCCAATTAATTCATCAGCGGCTTCCTTAGCAACCACTTGTGCTGTTGAAGTAGCAAAACTTTTTCCAACATATTCAAGCATTGCGACATCATTGCCACTATCTCCAAATGCTACCATTTCCTTAGGAGCAATTCCTAATTTTTCTCCCAAAAGCTTGAGTCCCACTGCCTTGTTCATATTTACTTTAGAAACATCGATAGTATATTCAGAACCTGCAACAAAACCTAAATTAGGATATTTCTCTTTCATTTCAGGCACCAAATCTAAAACATTTTTATCTAAAATTACAAAGCTCATTTTAAATAAACGATCAGTAATTTCTTCAAAAGAATCTACTGCTGTCAATTTGTGATAGTACTTTTTCATTTCTTGATAAAGTTCAGTACCATCACTTTTTAAAACATAAGCACTATTCAATCCAGCCCAAACAACAGGATATCTATATTCATTACAAGCTCTTCTTATTTCATTAATTTCTTCAATAGTTAAATCTTCAATTGCCAAAATCTGATTACCTTTAGCAACCAAAGCACCATTTTCTGCTACGAAATATAGGTCATCAATATTATCTGGGAAACGTGTTTTCAAGTTATCATATTGATTACCACTTGCGATAACGAAATTAATATTATTTTTCTTCATCAACGCAATATCTTTTTCAAAAAGATCAACATCATACTTTTTATCAGAGTTCAGCCATGTACCATCCATGTCCGTCGCAATTAATTTAATCATAATTATCCTCCTGCTTACTTACTTTTATTCTATCAAAAAAAGACGCTATCTTAATCGATAGCGTCTAATTTATTTAAATCAACATAAATTATTTGTTTACTGGTTTTTTCCAGAATCCTAAAATAATAGCAGCAACAATTGAACCAATAATTACAGCTAAGAAGTAACCTGGAATGTTAGTAGCAAGTGGGAATACCCAGAAACCACCATGAGGTGCTGGAACACCAACATGAAGGAAACCAACTAAAGCACCCGCAACAGCTGAACCGATAACACTTGATGGAATTACACGACTAGGATCTGCAGCAGCAAATGGAATTGCTCCTTCAGTAATGAATGAGAATCCTAAAATCCAGTTAGTAATACCAGCTTTTCTTTCTTCATCAGTAAACTTATTCTTAAAGAATGCACTAGCAATAGCTGTAGCAAATGGTGCAACCATACCACCAACCATAACAGCTGCCATTAAAATAGCGGCTGTCTTTGAATTAGGGTCATTAGCAAATGCTCCTGAAGCAAAGACATAAGCTGCCTTGTTGAAAGGACCACCCATATCGATTGACATCATACCTGCCAAAATAGCAGTAAGTAATACTAAGTTACCAGTTCCCAAGTGGTTCAAGAATGCTGTAATAGCTCCATTCAATGCTCCAAAAATAGGATTAATAATAAAGTACATGATAAGAGCTACAAACAATAAACCAAAGATTGGGTATAAGAGCATTGGCTTCATACCTTCAACTGATTTAGGCAAGCCCTTGAATAACTTCTTAAGACCTACAACAATGTAACCAGCAATGAAACCAGCAGCAATACCACCTAAGAAGCCGGCAGCAGAATTTGCGCTATGGTTAACACTTGCAACATAAGCTCCACCAAATGAGCCTTTGTAAACAGTTGCCATAAATCCGCCAACAAAACCTGGCATTAGTGCTGGTGCATCCCCAATAGCTTCAGCAATATAAGCTGCAAGAACTGGAACCATGAAGGCAAAGGCCATATTACCAGCATTGTTTAAGAATACAAATGCCTCAGTCTTTGAGCCACCCATATATTGTTCAACTAAGAATGAGATGGCCATCAAAATACCACCACCAATAACGAATGGAAGCATATGACTAATACCATTCATTAATTGTTGGTATACTGCATGCCAACCACTTGCTTTAGCTTCGCTTGCTTCTTCGCCGTTGCCACTATCGTGGTATACACTACCTTTTCCAGCTAAGATATCTTTAACTAATTCTTCTGGCTTGTTAATACCATCAACAACTGGACCAGCAATTAATTCTTTACCATCAAAACGTGCCATCTTAACTTTCTTATCAGAAGCAATGATAACACCCTTAGCGCGCTTAATTTCATCAGCTGTTAATTCATGCTTAACACCTTCTGAACCGTTAGTTTCAATTCTAACTTCAGCACCTAACTTTTCACCGGCCTTAATTAAAGCTTGTTCAGCCATGTAAGTGTGAGCAATACCATTAATACATGCAGTAACACCAACAATTAAAGGCTTATCGCTAGCTTCTTTTGCTGCTTCTTTCTTAGCTGCTGCCTTTTCTGCTGCAGCTTTTTCTTCAGCATCTTTAGCTTCTTCAGCTTTAGTAAAGATATCAATAATTTCTTCAGGCTTAGTAGCTGCCTTTAACTTAGCAATTAAATCAGGATTTACAAGTAAACCTGAAAGCTTAGCTAATGCTTGTAAGTGAGTATTATCTGCACCATCTGGAGCAGTAATCATAAAGAATAAGTGAACTGGCTGGCCATCAAGTGAATTAAAGTCAATACCTTTTTCACTCTTAGCAAACAATACTCTCGCCTTATTAATGCTCTTGTTACGAGCGTGAGGCATAGCAATTCCTTCGCCAATACCAGTAGTAGATTCGTTTTCACGAGCCCAGATTGACTTAACGAATTCTTCTTTATTGTTAACAATACCAGTAGCAACTTCTAAATCAGCCATTTCATTAATAGCTGCTTCTTTGTCAGTTGCCTTTAAGTCCATAATCATTGACTCTGGACTCAAAATATCTTTAATCCGCATATTTTCCCCTCTTTTTCTAAATTTTTATTTTACTTCTTCTACTTTAATTTGTGGTAAAACAGCATCAATTTGACTCTTAACTGCAATATCCTTAGTGAAGGCAGTAGCAGCACCACAAGCCATACCAATTCTAAATGCTTCAACTGGATCTTTAGTTTCAAAATAAGTTCCAACAAATCCAGCAATCATTGAGTCCCCAGCACCAACTGAATTTACTGCTACACCTTTAGCACCAGCTGCATGGTATACACCATCTTGAGTTACTAAGTAACCACCATCTTTTGCCATAGAAATCATGACATTTTGGGCACCCATATCAAGTAATTTCTTAGCATAAGTAAGCATATCTTCATTTGAATTAAAAGTTACACCAAATAAATCAGCTAATTCATGATGGTTAGGTTTAATAACAAGTGGTTTATATTCTAAAGTATCAAGTAAAGCTTGACCAGTTGTATCAACTACAAATTCAGCTCCAGCTTCTTTAATAGTTGGAAGCAAGTCTTTATAAAAATCGGCCCCTAAACTTGGAGTTAAACTACCACTCATTACAACAATATCGCCTTCATTTAAATCTGTTAAACGTGACTTAAATGCAGCAATTTCTTGTTCTGTAATTTGTGGACCAGCAGCATTAATTTCTGATTCAACTTCTGCATGAATCTTTACATTAACTCTTGTTGTATCAGAGATTTTTACGAAATCACTAACAATTTGCTTTTTATTAAGTTGGCGAACAAGTTCTGTTCCTGTAAAGCCACCAACAAATCCCCAAGCTGTATTATCAATTTTTAACTGATTTAAAATTTGAGAAACATTAATTCCCTTTCCACCTGCTAAGAATTGACAATCATTTGTCCGGTTAACTTCACCTGTATTTACTTTTTCAAGTTGTAGTACATAGTCAAGTGCTGGATTAACTGTAACTGTATAAATCATTTAGTCAGCCTCCTCATAAACTAAATCATCTGGTAACTTATTTTTTTGGTCAAAAGATAATGGATTAGTAATCAAGGTCACCTCAGATACATGAGCAAATTTAGCAAAATGCTCATCAAATAGCTTTGCCGAATCCATTAATACAAAGACTTGTTTAGCCTGCAATAGTTCTTGACGCTTAATAGCCGCTTCAGCTGGATCGGGAGTAGTAAAATTCCCTGTCTTGCTTAAGCCATTTGCTCCAATAAAAGCAGCTGTAAAATTCAATTCTGAAAGCTGCTTAATTGCAACTTCTCCTACAATAGCATGAGTCTGCTTCTTTAATTTCCCTCCCAAAACTCTTGTAGGAATATCTTCTTTAAGAAGTTCGACAGCTGTATCTAAGCTATTAGTTACTACTGTTAGATCAGCAATCTCTTTTAAAAAAGGGACCATTTCATAAACAGTAGTTCCAGCATCTAAAAATATATAGGATCCAGGTTTTACAAAATTTTGAACCGTATATTTTGCTATTTTTCTTTTTTGCTCAACATTAATTGTGAAACGAATATGTTGAGCAATGTCTCTAATTGACCTATTAACTGCTTGTGCTCCACCATGAACTCTTCGCAATATCCCTAATTGATCCATTTCTGACAAATCACGGCGAATGGTTGATTCTGACGATTGCGTCAATTTACATAAATCAGCAACACGACAGAAATCATGCTGGTCGACGTAATTCTTTATAATCGATTGGCGCTCTTGTGTCAGCATCTTTTTTCACCTCGACTAATATAGTAACCGCTCTCTCAATCAAAATCAATCATTTTCATTCATTTTCTATCACTTTTAGGCAAAATTTTTCTAACAAAAAAGAATACATCCCCAAAGGAATATATTCTTCATTTAATTATTAATCTTGATATAAATACTTGCTTACAGCCTTATCAACTTCCATACCATTTCTAATCTTCAAAGCTAATTCAATCGTTACATCAGCTAAAATAGATTGTGGATCAATTACATTATATGGATGATCTGGTGCTTTTTCTTGGGCTAATGATAATTCAGTACACCCTAGTAAGATTACATTACAACCGTACTCATCATGCATCTTTTGCAAAATTCTGTGGTAGAGTTCTTTATTCACAACACCTTTTTCTTTGATATTATGATAAATCAAATCAGTTACCATTGGCTGAATTTCACTACCGCCAAATTCTACCTCGCGACCCACTTTTTCAATTGACTTTTCATATAGACGATCATAGATTGATCCTTCAGTCGCAATTAATCCTATCTTTTTTTCATTTGGGAATTTTTCCAAAAAAGTATGAATTGCAATGTCCATCATATTTAAAAAAGGGACCTCTGTTAAAGCAGCTAAATCATGATAAAAGTAATGGGCAGTATTACATGGCATTACAAAAAAATCTGGCTTGAGTAAAGATTGTTTTTCAACATCATCTTTTAATGCAAAAAAGAAATTTTCTTTAGTATGATCCTTGATGTAAGCTGTTCTGTCAGGAATTTCAGCATCATTTACTAGGATATAGTTTAAATAATCTTGATCTTTATTAATTTTTACACGGTGATTAATTAAGCGAACATAACTTTCTGTTGCAATAGTTCCCATCCCACCAAGGATAGTAAAAAAGTGTTTCATCCTAATCTACTTTCTATCGATTATTTTTCTAGTTCTTTAATAACATTTCTAGCCACAACAATATCTGATGGGTAAGGAGTGTTTATACCTCTAACTTTTTGGAAAGGATCGGCCCCTTTACCACAAATCAATACAACATCATTTTTACCAGCCATACTAATTGCTTCACGGATTGCTTTTTCACGATCAAGTTCAATAGTTACATCTACCTTAGCGTGATCAATTCCAGCATTAATTTCTTCAGCGATATCCATTGGATCTTCAAAACCAGGATCATCAGTAGTAAGAAAGGCTTTATCCGCAAAAACGCTTAAGCTTTGACTGAAGCCTGGTCGCCGGCTCACTCCCTTATCGCCAGGAGCTCCTACAACAACAATAATTTTAGGATTACTAAATTCTTTCTTCATGAATCCCATTAAAGCCATCATACTTGCCTTATTATGAGCATAATCAACTACAACTAAACCATGGTTTTTAGTTTTCTCAGTTTCCATTCTACCTGGAATAGTGACATGACGAATGCCTTCGGCAGCATGATCGTGATTCGCCCCACCAAGACCTGCTCCAATAATAGCAGCTGTACCATTAATTTCGTTAAAGTCACCAATCATATCTAAAGTATATTCGCCTTCAATAGCTAAGTGCTTGGCCTTATCACTAGCACAGAATAATTGGAACTTAGTTTCAATCAAATCAGTTTCTTCAGATTTAAATAAAAAGTCCACTGGTACTTTTAAATCAGGATTTTCATAGCCTTGTCTACTAAAAAGATAAATACTATCTGGATTAGTAGTTGTTGTAGCAGCAGCATAAACTTCAGAGAAATGATCTGTCTCTGCATTAATAATACACTTCCGTGAATTTACAAGTAATTGTAGCTTGCAGTGCAAATAATCTGCAAAATTAGGGTGTTCATTAGGGCCGATATGATCTGGTGTTATGTTCAAAAAGAAACCTAAATCATAAGTTAAACCAAAAACTCGATTCTTTTTATAAGCTTGTGAGGATACTTCCATAACTAAGTGAGTCATCCCGTTATCTACTGCTCTACGCATATTACGAAATAAATCTAAAGATTCTGGAGTAGTTAAGCTTGATTTGAATGTATCTTCTGGTTTAGGTCCAACTACATCATTAACTGATGAAAATAATGCAGTTTTACCACCATTCATCTTATCAAAAATCCCTTTTAAGAAGTAAGCAGATGTGGTTTTTCCCTTAGTACCAGTGAATGCAACCAAGAATAAATCGTCTTGAGGGAAACGATAAAATGCAGCTGATAATAATGCCATAGCCTTAGTAACATCTCTAACAACTAGAGCGTGCATCCCTTTTCCTTCAGGAAATGGTTGTTCTGCCACATAACAAGTAGCCCCATTGTCTTTAGCCATTGATAAATAAGTTGGTCTAAAGCCTGCTCCCTTACAAAAGAATAAAGTGTTGGTTTGAATATCACGTGAATCATAAGAAATGTAGTCCATTTTCGTAGGTACAGAATCTTGAACTGCACTTGATTTTAATAAGTGATGTTCTTTTAAAATTAAAATACATGTGTTTAAAGAAATACTCATGGTTTAAAACCCCTTAGATTGTTTTCAGACCAAATTATAACACAGTAGTCTTGCTTTCGGGCAAGGCTACCTTAAATGGCAAATGAATAATAAAACTTGTTATTCGTTCATTAGATTCACATGTAATTTTTCCATGATGTAAATCTATGACTTCTTTAACAATTGCTAACCCTAAACCTGTGCCACCAGTTTTAGTATTACGTGAAGTTTCCACTCGATAAAAGCGCTCAAAAATCTTTTGAAGTGCTGCTTTGGGAATAGCTTCACCATTATTTTCTACTCTTATTTCTACTAAATTTGCTTTAATCTTTTTGGCAGATAAGTTAATAAAACTTGCACCATGTCCATATTTCAAAGCATTAGAAATCAAATTATTAAAAACTCTTACTAACTTTTCCGCATCAGCATCAATTACTAAGTCATCTGGATTAGTATTGACATTTAAGGAAATATTCTTTTCTTCAGCTTCTAATTCAAAGCCTGCAGCTACTTGCTCAAGCATTGATGTTAAGTGTAGTGGTGCAAAATTTACTTTTGTTTTTATAGAATTTAAAGTCGTGTAATCAAACAAATCATTGGCTAAAGCTTTCATTTGTCCCGCTTTATTATAGGCAATATCAACATATTTTAACTGATCAGCTGTCAAACTATTATCAGCCTTTAATAACCCTAAATAACCGATAATTGATGTTAAAGGGGTACGAATATCATGAGAAACATTAGTAATCAAATCATCTTTAGATTGTTCTATTTGCCTTTCTTCATTCATAGCATTTACAGTACTATCAACCAAGAAATTTATTGAATCAATCACCTTTTGCAAATCTGTTTTTACTACGAAAGAAATCCGATGATCAAAATGACCCTCAGCTATATAATGCAGTTCTTGAATAACGTGTCGTAATTGCATTTGGTGATAGCGTCTTAACAAGCGCCAATATAGTACTAACATATCTCCACAGCCCATGAAGAAGACAAAAATTCTTTGCCAAGACCAAATATGTAATCCATTTCCTAAAATCAAAGTACTTTTCAAGAAATAAATTCCATTTTCCAAACTTTGATTAGTTAAAATAGCCAAGTTTATTAAGATTATAATTGATAAATTTAAAAGAAGAAGCAGGATAATTGTTACCACTGCTTCCGCAAATAACTCGCTTTTTTCACGCCCAGTTAACTTGACGCGCTTTTTTTTCATGTTTAAGCCTCTACTTTGTAACCTACTCCCCAAACTGTTTGAATAACTTCTTCTCCATCAGTAGCCTTTTGAATTTTATCACGCAAGTGAGAAACGTGGACCATAACAGTTTTAGCTGAAACAACAGACTCTTGTTGCCATACCCTTTCAAAAATTTCATCAGCACTAAATACCCGATTTGGATGGCTAGCAAGTAAATATAAAATACCGAATTCTAATGCTGTCAACTGAATAACATTTCCTGCAATTGTTTTGACTTCATGTGAATCCTTGTTAATTACTAAAGGACCAATTTCCAAAATATCAGGTTTATCACTTGTAACTTTCTTTTGACTACGACGAAGTAATGAACGGACTCTAGCCATAACTTCTAATGGATTGAATGGCTTAACAACATAATCATCGGCTCCAGTAATTAAACCTTGAATTTTGTCCATATCACCAGTTTTAGCTGAAACAACGATAATAGGAATATCTGAATCTTTTCTAAGTTCTTTAATTACGTCAATTCCAGTTATACCTGGCATCATAATATCCAAAATCATCAAACCAATATCAGGCGTCGTTGCAATTTTGGTTAGAGCTTCTTTTCCGCTATATGCAGCAATTGGTTCATAGCCTTCATTTTTGAGGTAAATACTAAGTAATTCAACAATTTCTTTGTCATCATCAACGACTATAATTTTCATAACTTGGAATCCTCTTTTTTTACTTTCTAATAATCTCAATTTATATTGTATCGAATATATAAAAAAGAGCATGTAATTAAGCATGCTCTTTTCATATTCTTAAGATTATTCGATTTCCTTTTTACCAGTGTATAACTCGTAATAGTAACCTTTTTTAGCTAACAATTCTTCATGAGACCCTTTTTCGATAATATGTCCGTGATCAAGAACACAAATCAAATCGGAATTAACAATTGTTGATAAACGGTGAGCAATTACAAAACTAGTTCTACCAGCTAATAAATTATCCATACCCTTTTGGATAATTCTTTCAGTTCTCGTATCGATACTTGAAGTAGCTTCATCCAAAATCATCACTGGTCGATCAGCAATCATTGCTCTCGCAATTGATAATAACTGCATTTGTCCTTGTGACAAGTCACCACCTGAACCATCAATTACCGTTTGATAGCCATTATCAAGCTCATGAATAAATTCATCAGCATGAGCAAGTCGTGCTGCTTGGTAGACTTCATCGTCACTAGCATCTGGATTACCAAAGCGAATATTATCCATGATTGTCCCAGTAAACATGTGCGTATCCTGCAAAACAATTGCAACGGACTTACGCAAATCATCTTTCTTGATATCCTTAACATCGATACCATCGTAGGTAATACTACCACTATTTATTTCATAAAAACGATTAATCATATTAGAAATAGTAGTTTTACCAGCACCGGTTTCACCAACTAAGGCAACTTTCATACCAGGTTTAGCATCAATGTTAATATCATAAAGAATTTGCTTATTTGGAACATAGCCAAAATCAACATGATCAAACTTGATATGCCCCTTAACTGGAACTAATTCATTATTTGCTTTACGCCAATTCCAAGCATTTTTGACGCCAGTTTTATGAGTGATAGTAACGCGACCTTCATCAACTTCAGTAGCTTTATCAAGTACATTAAAGATTCGGTTAGCACCAGCCATTGCCATTACAATTGAGTTTAATTGTTGGGAAATTTGAGCAATTGGCATACTGAATGAACGTGATAATTGTAAAAATGAAGCAATTGCACCCAAAGTTAATGGGAAGAAGCCATTAATTGCACCTAAACCACCAATTAAGGCAATTAAAACGTATGAGATATTCCCAACGTTACCCATAATTGGGAAGAGCACTGTCGCATAAACATTGGCTAAACCAGATGCTTGACGCAATTCATCATTATATTTATCAAAATCGTTCTTAACGTATGGTTCATGACTAAAGACCTTAATTACCTTTAACCCGCTGAGCATTTCCTCATTATAACCATTCATTGCACCTAATTTTTCTTGTTGCAACTTGAAATAATGACCAGACTTTTTAGTTAAGTAACGAACAATTCCAACTGATAATAAGAAAATAACTAAAGTCAAAATTGTTAATTGCCAACTTAAAACTAACATCGAACCTAATACGAAAACAATAGTCAAAGTTGAACTCACAAATTGAGGTATTGACTGTGATATCATCTGCATCAAGGTATCAATATCATTAGTATAACGCGACATAATGTCGCCATATTCATTTTGATCAAAATATGCAATTGGTAAATATTGCATATGTTTAAACATCTTATCTCTGATACTCTTTTGCACTTTTTGAGCTAAGACCATCATCAATAAGGTATACAGATAAGTCGTGGCTACCCCAATTAAATAAACTAATGCTAAAAAGCCAAGCGCATTAAACAAAGGGGTAAAATTAGGATTAGCCTGCTTAAGTAAAGGCGTAATATATTTATCAATTAATTGTTGAATAAATAATGAACCATAAACTGTACTAAAGGCACTGACAATGATTCCAATAATTGCTAATGGAAAAGCTACCGGTCCAGTTTTTACAATATACTTAAGTAATCGCCAAAACGTATGCTTTTGATTTTGATTTTTCATCTACTCACCTACTTTTCTTTTTCAGATTGATACTTGTTAAGTGAACTATATAGGTCGTTACGTTCAATAAGTTCATCGTGAGTGCCGATATCTTCAATTCGACCATGATTCATCACAATAATTCGATCAGCATCTTTAATTGAAACAATTCTTTGCGAAATGATAATCTTGGTAGTATTTGGCATATCACGCTTCAAAGCCAAACGAATTTCTTTTTCGGTTTTAGTATCAACAGCTGAAGTTGAATCATCCAAAATTAAGATTTTTGGCTTCTTTAGTAAGGCACGCGCAATTGTAATTCTTTGCTTTTGACCACCAGATACATTGTTACCACCTTGTTCAATCATAGTGTCATATCCATCTGGGAATTCATTGATAAAGCCATCTGCATGAGCCACCTTAGCTGCTGCAATAATTTCTTCATCACTCGCATTTTCATTACCCCATCTTAAGTTATCTTTGATAGAGCCAGAAAATAAAACATTGTTTTGTAAAACCATGGCCACATTATCACGCAAAGTCTTTAAATCATATGAACGAACGTTGTGACCAGCAACTCTTACAGCACCACCAGTGACATCATAAAGCCGTGGAATCATCGCTACTAAAGTAGATTTTGAAGAACCAGTTTCACCAATAATCCCAATAGTTTCACCTGAATGAATATGTAAGTTAATATCAGACAAGGCTAAAACGTCACTATCTTTTTCATACTTAAAGTTAGCATGATCAAATACGATATCACCATTAGTCAAGTCAGTAACTGGGTGCTGCGTTGGCTGAGTAATGGTTGATTTTTCCTCAATTACTTCAGTAATTCTTTTACCACTGGCTTGAGAGATAGTTAACTGGGTAAAAATCATTGATAAAATCATCAAACTGAAGAGCACTGAGTTTGAATATGAAAACATTGATACCAACTGTCCAGTTTGCATTTCATGTCCCACGATCAATTTGGCACCAAACCATGAAAGTAGAAGCATTGAGCCGTTTAATAATAACATCATAACTGGTGCATTTAATGCAATAATCTTTTGTGCACCAGAAAAGAGTTTGTAAATCATATTTGATGATTCAGAAAACTTATCAATTTGCTCTTGCTCATGCACATAAGTTTTAACTTCTCTAACCCCACGAACATTTTCACGAACGGTTTGATTCAACTTATCATAGTTTTTAAAAATCTTGGGAAAGAATGGAAATGCATTCTTAATAATCAAAGCCAATAAGATAGCCATAATTGGCGCAATAATTACAAATTGAATTGCAAGTTTGGCATTAACAACAAAGGCCATAACAATTGAAACAATCAACATCAGTGGAGCTCTAACAGCAATTCTAATTACCATTTGATAGGCCAATTGAATATTGTTAATATCTGTCGTTAGACGCGTTACTAAACTAGAACTTGAAAATTTATCAATATTTTCAAAAGAGAAGTTTTGCGTATTATAAAACATATCTTTTCGCAAGTTGGCCGCAAAGCCAGCTGCTGCTTTAGCTGAGAAGTAACTTGCACCAATACCAAACATTAAAGAGATAAAAGCCATTAATAATAATGAATAGCCCTAATTTAGTTATTAATGAAGTATTCCCCTTCATAATACCGTCATCAATTAGCCATGCCATAACGTAAGGAATAAACATTTCGATGAAAACTTCGACAGTTACGAATATCGGCGAAAGAATCGATTCTTTACGATATTGGCGAATTGACTTCATCAAGGTCTTAATCATATTTGATCCTCTTTTCAATATATTTTTTTATATACAGATTAGTGTACCGCGGTATACTTTTTAGCTCTAAACTAAAGAAAGAAGGCATAAAGCCTTCTTCCTAAAATATCCGCTTATAAGAAAATGATTTTCTCAAAACTTACACTATTTACTTTTTTAATAGATTATCCTTTTATTTAATAAAAGTCAAATAATTTACTCTTTATCTACTTTAGGATTTAAAACACTTGTTGTAATATTGTATTTTTTTCTAAATAAATACCTAGCTCCATAAACAAGTGCTGCCAGTACCAAATTAGCCCAGGCAGGGAGAACAGGATTAATGATTTGAAATGCTTTACTTGAAAAAATAGTAATTACTACGAATAAAACAGCTACCATTGCAATTGTCAATAATGCTATCTTTCCAAATTTTGCTTTTCCACCTGCTACCAACACATCAGTATAATAAGTCATCAAAGTTCCTAAAATCGCTGCAATTGCAACTAATGTCAACAAACCATACTGTGAATTATATTGGTTCTTAGCACCAGCAGTTAAAGCCATAATAGAAATCATTGCAGTAAAGACTACAAAGTATAATAAACCTGAATCAACAGCTCTCATCCAATATTTAGGCTTTTTAGGCTTAATAACTGGATGCAAAATTTCTTCTGCTTTTAAAATTGGTGATTTCTTATACAAGTTACTTGCGGGAATACCTTGCTTTTGGGCAGTTATGATTTCATCCAATAAATCATTGGCTATTTTTGTAGCTTCAGCTTCGCTCTTACCAGCATCCATTAATGCTTTTTCTAAACGAAATACATAATCACTATTTTTGTTAGTTAATTGCTTGCGCATGCTATCTACATCTTGTATTACACTACTAGTTTGCTTTTCTACTTTAGCTTGAGAAGCTTCTTGCTTTTGGGTATTAGCTAAGTTTTTTTCTCTTGTATCCATTTATTTCCCCTTAGACATTAAATCTAAATTCAATAATGTCGCCATCTTGAACAACATAATCTTTTCCTTCTAAGCGCAAGCGTCCCGCTTCTTTAACCTTTTGCATACTTTCATATTTGTCTAAGTCATCAAATGATACAACTTCGGCACGAATAAATCCACGTTCAAAGTCAGAGTGAATAACACCAGCAACTTGTGGAGCCTTCATTCCTTCATGGAAAGTCCAAGCACGTGTTTCAGGGCCACCAGCTGTAAAGAAAGTTCTCAATCCAAGTAAATGATATGCAGCCTTGATTAAACGGTCTAAGCCAGATTCAGTAACACCTTCTGCTTCTAAGAATTCTTGCTTTTCATCATCATCTAAACCAGCTATTTCTTCTTCTGTAGCTGCACTAATCGCAATTGCACCAGCATTTTCACTTTCAGCATGTTTTTTAACAATTTGGAAGTATTTATCACTTTCAGGATCTGCCATTGAATCTTCAGCAATATTAGCCACATAGATTACTGGCTTTGAGGTAAGTAAAAATAACCCTTTAACGATTTTCTTTTCATCATCTTTGAAGTCAATGCTTCTTACAGCTTTTCCTTCTTCAAGAACTGGCTTAATCTTTTCAAGAACAGCAAGTTCAGCTTTAGCATCTTTATCGTTACCTTTAACTAACTTTTCAACCTTACCAATTCTTCGATTTACTGCATCTAAATCTGCAATGGCAAGCTCCAAATTAATTGTATTAATATCTTCTTCTGGATCAACTTTACCAGTTACAGATGTAATATTATCGTCATCAAAAGAACGAACAACATGGATAATAGCATCAGTTTGACGAATATTTTCTAAGAATTTGTTACCCAGTCCTTCTCCTTTTGAAGCGCCTTTAACCAATCCTGCAATATCAGTAAATTCAAAAGTAGTATGAACAATCTTTTTAGCTGGAATTAATTCATCAATTCTTGCTAAACGAGGATCTGGAACTTCAACCATTCCAACATTGGGTTCAATTGTTGCAAATGGGTAGTTGGCCATTTCAGCACCAGCTTTGGTAATAGCATTAAATAAAGTGGACTTACCAACATTTGGTAATCCTACGATTCCGGCAGTTAATGACATTCTTTTTTCTCTCTTTCTTATAAAAATCACTTAGGTATAGCAATATTTTCTTTAGGAAGGTAATGCTCCAATTTTTTATTAACTGGATCATTAGCTTTGGTCAGAATTTTCTTAAGTCTTTTGTTAAAGTCTGCTCGTGGCATCATCAAAATATGACCACATCCCATACACTTAAGGCGAATATCTGCACCTAAACGTAAAACTTCCCAATTATTAACCTGACAAGCATGTGGCTTTTTTAAAAGTACAGTATCAGCTAATTGATATGCCAATTTTGTATCAGTCATCTAAATCAATTCCTAACATTGTCAAAATTCTATTCAAATCATCAGTTGAATTAAAGTCAATTGATAAATGGCCTTTACCTTTTTTACTTTCAGAAATTGAAACAGGACTTCCAAATTTTGTAGATAATCTACTTTCACTTGCTCGAATAAAAGCAGACTTTCTTATCTTATCACTCTTAGAAACTTTATTAGCTTTTTCATTCATTGCACTAACTAAAACTTCTAATTTTCTAACTGGAATTCCTTCTTTAACAACTTTTTTAGCTAAATCATCAATTTTCTCTTTATCTTTTAACCCTAATAAGGTTCTAGCTTGTCCCATTGATAATTCACCATGTTGCAAAAGTTTTTTAGCTTTTTTAGGCAAAGTTAATAGACGTAAGTAATTAGCTATATAAGGGCGAGATTTCCCCATTCTTTTAGAAACTTCTTCTTGAGTTAATCCCAAATTCTTTTGAAGCATTTCATAAGCTTGAGCTTCTTCTAAAGGGGATAAATCTTCACGCTGTAAATTTTCAAGCACTGCAACTTCCATCATTTGAGCTTCATCAAAGTCTCGAATGATAGCAGGGATTGTTGATTTTTTAGCTAGTTTAGAAGCTCTAAATCTCCGTTCACCAGCAATAATTTCATAGCCATCTAAACTTTTACGAACAATAATTGGCTGAAAAACACCATTCTCCTTAATTGAGTCAGATAACTCTTTTAAGCTCTTATCATCAAAGTTCTTTCTTGGCTGATATGGATTAGGCCGAATGTCTTCTAGGCTTAATTCTTCAACTTCTTCTGTACCATCCACACTTTGTACTATTTGAGTTGGAGTATCTTCAAATAAGGCTTCTATTCCGCGCCCAAGGCCACCTTTTTTTCGTAGTTCATTATTTCTTGAGTCTCTTGCCATGAGCTTTTAGCACCTCTCTAGCTAAATCATCATACAACTTTGCACCACGCGACTTAGGATCATATTCAGTAATTGGCTCACCATAACTTGGAGCTTCAGCCAATTTAGTGATTCGCGGAATAATAGTTTTATAAACTTTTTTACTAAAATATGACTGTACTTCTTTAACTACTTCAGCCCCTAAGTTTGTCCGTGCATCAAGCATTGTCAAAAGTACGCCTTCAACATCTAAATCCTTATTAAAGTGTTTTTGAACTAAGCGGATAGTATTAAGAAGTTGGCTTAATCCTTCCATTGCATAGTATTCACTTTGTACTGGAATTAAAATTGAATCACTAGCAGTAAAGGCATTAATTGAAAGCTGGCCAAGTGAAGGCGGGCAATCAATAAAAGCAAAATCGTAATCATTTGCTACTTGATCAAGTGCAGATTTCAACCGAGTTTCTCTGGCCATCATACTAATCAATTCAGTTTCTGCGCCTGATAAATTAATTGTAGCTGGAGCAATATCTAAATTTTTGGTACTTGTATGATGAATAGTATCAGTTATCGGAATCTCATCAACTAATACATTATAAATGTCTTGATGGATAGTCGATTTTTCTATTCCTAATCCACTTGTTGCATTTCCCTGAGGATCAATGTCAATAATTAAGACCCGATATCCTCTATTCGCAATACTTGCAGCCAAATTAATAGTTGTAGTTGTTTTACCAACTCCACCTTTTTGGTTTGCAATTGAAATAATATTGACCATCAATTACATACCCTACTTTCTGTGTAATTCAATTGTTATTTTATACCCATCATCTGTTTTTTCTTCATGGGATTTTACTTGTATACCAGAATCCTTTGCTAATTTAACAGCTTGCTTAATGGTATTAATTTGAACTTTTAAATCCTTGGCTGTTTTTACAACCCGCTTTTTCTCAGGTTCTTTTTTAGCTGGCTTTTTAACTTCTTCAGCTTTTTTAGCAAAGTAACCATCTACATCTTCGCAAATTGCTTCGGTTTCTTTAACACTTAATTTCTTTTGTAATATTTCATGCAAAACATGTGACTGTTCAACTGGTGTTAATCCTAACATTGCCCGACCATGACGAGCCGTAATAGTACCAGATACAAGATATGACTGTACTTCTGGTTCCAGCTTAAGTAAACGTAACTTATTAGCGATGTAAGATTGTGATTTCCCCATATCTTTTGCTAAAGCCGTTTGCGTTAACTCATTTAATTTCATTAAGTCTTCATAAGCTCGAGCTTCATCAATTGGATTAAGATTTTCACGTTGTAAGTTTTCAATTAAGGCCAAACTAGCAGCTTTTTGATCATCCATATTTTGAACAATTGCTGGAATAGTAGTCCAATTAAGACTTTTTGCTGCACGAAAACGGCGTTCACCAGCAATAATTTCATAGTTATCACCTTTTTCTCTTACAACAATCGGTTGAAGTAAACCCTCTTGCTCCAATGTTTGGGCTAATTGTTCAATTGATGCTTCAGAGAATTCATGTCTTGGTTGATAACGATTAGGAATAATTTTACTTAATTCTAAATCTTGAATTTGTTTTTCTTTTGGAATTTCGTTTTTCTTAGAAAAAAAGAATGCCACTGTTCAATTCCTCCATTAATGAAGTGGCTTGCGGTTAGGTGTGCCCGCTTGCCGAGGATATTTTTTCGGAGTTTGTTTTACTTTATTTAGTAAAATTAAAGTCCGTTCTTCATCAGATTCAGGTAATTGTAAACTCTTAGTTGCAGTTATTTGCCCACCAAGAACTGCAATTGCTTTTTTAGCATCTGCTAACTCAGACTCTGCTTTTGGTCCTTTAAGTGCCAAGAATTGACCACCTTTTTTAACTAAAGGAAGACAATATTCGCTCAAAGTAGCCATATTAGCAACTGCTCTAGCCGTTACTAAATCAAATTTTTCACGATATTTTTCATTTTGACCAACATCTTCTGCACGACCATGAATTAATTCCACTTGTTCTAAATCTAAATCTGCTGTTAAATCAGCTAGAAATTTCAATCTTTTATTAAGTGAATCAACAATTGCTAATTGCATTTCTGGGACCAGAATCTTAATAGGAATAGATGGAAAACCAGCTCCAGCTCCAACATCACAAATATGTCCTTTTTTAAAAAGATCTGGATATTCTAAAAAAGGTGTTAAACTATCGTAAAAATGTTTTAAATAGACTTCCTCTAAATCCGTAATTCTGGTTAAGTTAACATATTCATTAACTTCGATCAGCTTTTTATAGTACTTAGAAAATTGATCAATCTGTTTTTGATTTAAAGCAAAGCCTTTTTCAGCTAATTGCTTAATGAAAAGTTCAGGCTTCATTTACCCTCCATGATTTTGTTTCACACTAATCAATTTACTGCGAAATCATACTTTTAGCAAAAAAATATTTTTGTTACTCATCCAATTATGAATTAAATTTTGCTAATCGTCAAAGCATGAAACAATATCATTTTTAAAAATTTTAATCTATAATAGAGCCTTAAAAGGAGATCTAAAATGATTGTTACTATATTAGTTTTACTTTATTTAGGATGGCAAACATATAAAGGTTTTCAAATCGGTTTTACTCGAAAAATCGTAAATTTAATATTATCAGCTGTATTCTTCTCATTAGCTATTATTTTACAAAATCCACTTGGTAATTTTCTTTATAGTCAATATAGTGGACAAAGCACCACAACCGCTTCAAATCAAATGGAATTAATGGCTGCTCGTTTTATTGCCTTTTTCATTATTTTTTATGCAAGCAAACATATAAAAAAGATGTTTAGCAAATGGCTACCAACTAAAAAGAATGAGAAAAATTTTAGCTCATTACTTGATGGTACATTGGGAGCTTTAGCATCATTAATTGCAGCTTACTTATTTGTTTATGTGATTTTATCAATGTGCAATGCTCTTCAAAATCAATGGTTTATTCAGCAAACTGTTGATTCACCATTTCTCCATTTCATTATTTATCAAACTCCTGGTCTATCTAACGGTGTCTTCAATAATCTATTCAGTATCGGAAAAACTGCCGGATAATAAAAAGAAGTAGCAAACGCTACTTCTTTTTATTTACCATCAAAGCCTTCATAGATTACTTCTTCATTTTGATAAACAAAAACCGCACCAATTCGATTTTCATTCAGCCAATTAGCAACTGGCTTTCCAGCAAAGAATAATCTTTTACATTCAATTTCTGCATCTACGCTATTTTTAGTAAATGTAGTTACACCTGCTAGCTTCGTTTCTACCGGATAACCTGTTCTAGGATCAATTAAATGGTGATATTTATGTCCATTTACCTCTAAATAGCGTTCATAAATTCCACTAGTAACGGCCGAGCATTCAGAAACCATTACACTAGTAATATTTTTTCCTCTCTTTTCAATTGGATCTTGAACTCCTAATGACCACTTACCACTTAAGCGTTTAGGACTTGGTCCAACAAATAAAACATTTCCTCCTAAATTAATAATCCCCGCTAATACACCGAAACTCCGCCATTGATCACGAATTCTATCAGCAATCCAGCCTTTAGCAATACCTCCTAAGTCAAGTTCCATTCCTTTTTCTTCCAAAAAGACAGTTTGCTGTTTATCATCCAATACTACTTTTTGGGGATCAATTAATTTCATTTTTTCATCTATTTCAGATTGGCTTGGAACTCGTGCCCCTTTAAAGCCAATATGCCATAATTTTACAACTGGACCAATTAAGGCATTAAATCCAAAATTTTCTAAACTTTTTTCTACAGCAAGCTTTACTAAACTATAAGTTGCGCTAGAAACTTGAACCGGATGAAGCCCAGCTGCATGGTTAATATCCATAACTTCACTTTTATCTCGATTTACAGTGAAAAGATCTTCATAATAATCAATTAATTTAACACTTTGATCTAATATCCAAGTTTGATCTGTGCCAAATAACTGTAAAGTTATTGATGTTCCTAATGCATGGTGTTTTTTAACAACTTGATGAGTTGCAAGGTCTTCAATCATAATAAACTACCTCAATTTATTCTAAATACAACTTTCTAAGCAAGTTAATTAATTCATCACTAACTAATAATTGATTTTTGATATATGAATCAATGCCACCATATTCTTCACACATCGTAATAATCGCATTATCTAAATATTCATCAGCTACTGAACCAAGTGAGCGTAAATTTGCTCTAAAAGCTAAACTACTACCTTTTTCTTTTGCCTCTAAGTCACGTTTAGCCCGATAATCATTGAGCATATAATTTGAGAAAAGGTAATCTTGTCTAATAGTTTCTAAATCAACACCTAAAATATACAAGATGAAAAAGGTTGTTAATCCAGTCCTATCCTTTCCTTCAGAGCAGTGAAAAATAATCGCTCCTTCAGGAGTATTTGCCATCTCTTCTAAAATACTATGAAAAGCACGTTGACTATGAGGGCGGGTAATCATTAGACGATAATTTTCTCTCATGTGTTCAAAGGCAGCTATTGAATTATCATCAAATTTTTTAAATAAGTCTTCAAAACTTGTTCCTGCCTCAGTATTATCTTCTGGAGATATTGAGATATTAAAATGCTTAGTCCCTGAAATAAACGTATCTGGATCTTGTTTATGCTCTTTTTCTGAACGTAAATCAATTACTTTTCTTAATCCATAATTAATTAAGTATTGTTGATCATGCTTAGATAAGTTACAAATTCTCCCGGTTCTAAGTAATCTTTGCATTTTTACTTTATGACCGTCTTTTGTCACATATCCTCCTAAATCACGAGGATTACGAATTGTTTTTAGTGGTAAAACTTTTGCCTGCACAAATATTCTCCTTCGAAAGTAAAACCGGATAGTTGTCTACCCGGTAATTCTACACTTGATTTAGCTTATTATAAAATATTTAGTTTCAGTAAAAAGCAGCTATTTAAAAAGAATCATTTGATTTGAACCAATTATATCCAGTAATGGTAAATCAAAATCTGCTACTTTTCCAACAATATTCACACGCTTATCTTCTGGTAAATCTTTTTTGGCAATTTCTAATTCTCCTTCATAGCGTAAATACTGTTCATTATCACTAGTAATTATACCCTTTGATCTTTTTCCAGCTTGCAATTTAGCTTGTGAAAATAATTGTCTACTCCTACCTTCTTCTAATCTAATAACATCTCTTGATAAATCTGCTCTCTGATGCCAAGAATGCTTAACTAATTGTTCAGTTATGTTATTATTTTCTGTTAAATGAAGTAGAATAGCCTTTTTATTTAAATACTCTGAAAATTGATCAAAACTTTCATTGCTTAAATCACAATCTCCAATAAAGACATAATCTAATCCCATCTTAAATAAAGCAAGACTGGCAAAAAAGCTACTTACATTACGATGCTCCTCTAAAGTAGGTAAGCTTTCAAAAATAGGCGCTCTCTTGATTCCATCACCTGGAGCAAAAGCCATAACTTTAAAGCCATAACTTTTTAGCCATTTATTACGTTCAATCATCCATTCACGATCTAATCCGGTATTAGGACGAGGATAATAATTATGCCAAGCTTCTAAATGGTCAAAATCCGCCTGATTTTCACGCAGACTAATAACATCTTCTTCGCTAATTGTGCTAGCATTTAAAGCTACTCTGAACTCTTTAGATATCTTAGCTATTTCATCGTTATCAAAGCCTGCATCAATTCTAACACCAGTCAGTCCCAAACTTTTTAAACTAGTAAGATCTGCTTCTAATCCTAGTTTTTTCATACCAGCTTTAGAAATATCCCCTACTAACTCTAAGCCCAAATCGTGACACCATTTCTTTAATTCAGTTAATCCCTTTAAGACTTGATCACTATCTTGCTCAGGAGCCTGTAAAGAAGTAAATATTCCTTTAAAACCAACATTTCTCATTTTTAAAATATAATTATGGGTTTGAGCTGTCAAAGGCTCACCTAGATTGATTGAAAATCCTAGCATTTCTCGCTCCAAATTAGATACTCTTTTAATAATTTTAGTCTAGACCTTTATTGCCATAAAAAAAAGACCTACAAGCTATGAAAATAACTTGTAGGCTCTTTTCATAAAGTATTCTATTTTTGACTTTGAGCAACAAACTTAATAAAGTTTTCCATCACAATATCAAGTTGATCAATATAGGATTGATTAATTAAGTCACCAGTTTCCTTATCAAAATTATCTGCTGCTCTACCTATTAGAACTTCATTACCTGGTAAAACATTTGCACTCATATCAGGAGCTAATAATATTTCTCTGGCTTCTTCTTGTGCACGAGCTGCTCCCATCATTCCATAGGAAGTCCCTACTACCATTGCTGGCTTCATATTCATTAAGTCAGCTCCAGAGTGGGAACCTAACCACTCCAATGCACTCTTTAAAGCTGCAGGAATAGCATGATCATATTCTGGTGTTGTCAAAATAATTCCATCAGCTGACTTTACTTTTTCACGCCAATTTTCGACATTTTCATCCCCAGAACTTTCCCGGTTAAATAAAGGAAGGGTATTAATTTCTGCAACTTCAATTTCTGCTTTATCGCCGTATCTTTTAGCGATATATTTAGCTAAAAAGCGATTAAATGAAAAGTCAGCATTTGTCCCTACTACAGCTAGTAATTTCATCAAAATAGCCTCCTATTTCGTAATTTGTTCATACCATTCTTCAACTTCGCCAAAGAAATGATCTAGAAATTCAAGCGTCCGTTCATCTTTAATTTCACCATCTTCATTAAAAGCCTTTGAGGCAAGACCAAGCATAAATTCATCCCCGTTAAATACTGGGCATGAAAAGCCAGGTGCTGCTAATATATTTTTCAAACGCGTCTGTGAACGGCCAGAACCTTGAGCAAGTGGAGAAGTTCCCACAATAAATACAGGCTTCCCCTTAAACGGATGAAGGTTTGAAGATAACCATTCAAGTGCGCTTTTTAAAGCGCTAGTCACAGAATGTTGTTGTTCTGGTGATCCAATTAATACTAAATCAGCTGCTTCAATTTTATTAGCTAAGTCACTAACAACTTGAGGTGTATCTTGGCCTTCTTTATACAAAGGTAAATCTTTAATTTCAGCAAGTTCAATATTGTGCATAGTAAATCTATTTTTTATAGCAAGTAGTAACTTACGATTATAAGAATTTTCTGCATTACTACCAACAATAGCAAGGATTTTCATAAAAAAACCACCTTTCCAGAAATCTATATTACTTATTATAGTGTTAATTTGCTTATATAAACAATAAAAATAAGGGGCCGTTAATATAAACGCTCCCTATTATTCTTTATCACTTGTAGAAAACATAGGATTATTTTCTACTTGAGATAGATTTTCATTATCAATAGCATCTAAAATCTGTGCTTTTAAGACGTTAACAATTTGCTCTTCACTGAATGTAGCAACTTGATTAATAATTAATGCCGCAATTCCAGTTGCAGAAATCCAGTTGGCCATTACCACTTGCTTGGTTTTCTTTTCACTTAAGTTATACTTGCTATATTCTTCATTAAATTTTTCAATTCCCAAATTTAACAAAGTATCAGCAATAATAGCACTTCCGAGCTTTCCATCAACAAACATTGCTCTAAATAAATCAACATGTTCTTTAGCAAAGTTAATATAAGAAAGATCCAAATCAATTAAAGCTCCACCTGTATAACTCTTTTGCAAAATCTTAGTCTTTAAGTTTACAGAGATGATTTCTAAAACCTGAGTTCGTAAATCCTCCATATTTTTAAATTCAAGATAAATAGGTTGGGTTGAAAAGTCACCGGCTTGAGCAATGTTTCTCGCAGTTAAGCTTTCTATTCCTTCACTTAATGCCAGATTATACGCCACATCTAAAATTTGTTGACGGCGAATTTCTTTTTTTCTAGCCATAGAATAACCCCCAATTAAATAACGTTTATGTAGAAAATTTTATATTATATATAAAAATTATATTGCTATTTAGTTATTTTCGCTAGTAAATTGGTCGTATCCATTAGAAATCATTTCAACAATTTCTTCTTTAGATAAGCCTTCACTAATTGCATATGATAAAAAAGAAGCCGACAAAATGTAGCCACGTTCTCCTTCATCAGTCAAGTTGTCAGAGAAGTCTATGTTAATACTACTATTAGCATAATCTGTAGTTAAAGTTATTTTTTTATCTTCCATTTTGAAGTCCTCTCTTTTCATAAATACTAATTAAAACTTATAATAGATTATAATATAACATTTAATGAAAGTGTGACTAATATGATTACAAAACATGGTCGTTCTGCTTGTACTTCAATTTTAATCGGAAAAAAAGCTTCAATTAATGGTAGTGTTATTATCGGTCGTAACGAAGACTGTAAAACTGCCTGGCCTAAACATTTAAAATTTAATCCTGCGGCAATCTGTGCTCACAGTCATTTTTCTTCAAATGACAATAACTTTGAAATGGACTTACCAGATAAAAGTTATGCTTACTCAAGTACGCCTGAATGGACTGATAAATATGGTGTTTTTGAGGAAGATGGTATTAATGAATACCATGTAGCAATGAGTGCTACTGAATCAGCATATGCCAATGGACGTGTATTAGCAGTTGATCCTTTTGATACAGAAAAAGGAATACTAGAAGAAGCTATGGTTACTTGCGTTTTACCTTATATTAAAACAGCCCGTGAAGGGGTTGAAAGATTAGGTAAAATTGTTACAGAACATGGAGCAGCTGAAGCAGATGGCATTTTATTTGCCGATCCTGATGAAGCTTGGTACTTAGAAATCGGTTCAGGACATCATTATGTAGCACAACGTATTCCTGATGATTCTTATGCTGTAGTATCTAATCAACTTGCTATTCAAGAAGTAGATTTCACTGATCACTTAAACTTTATTTTTTCACCAGATTTACAAAATTTTGTGTATCAAAATAATCTTTGGCCTAAAGACAGAACTTTTAACTTTAGAGAAATTTTTGGAACGCAAGACGATTCAGACTTGCACTATAATACTCCAAGAGTATGGGCTGGGCAAAAATTATTGACACCATCAAAAAAGAAGGAACCCCAAGACTTTTATTTACCATTTTTGGAAAAGCCTGATCGTCCAATTACCATTCAAGATGCACAAAGAGTACTAAAAGATCACTATCAAAACACACCATTTGATTTAACAAACAAGAAAAATAGTTCAAATGCTACATTTAGACCTATTAGCGTTGCTACCACTCAAGAAAGTCACCTACTTGAACTCAATGGTGAAAATATGATTCAGTGGCTTTGTATGGGGATTACTTCTCAAGGAGTTTACATTCCATTTTACCCACAAGGCACTAAAACTCCTGCTATGTGGGATAAAGGAACTGAAACATACTCAAGTGATTCTGCATATTGGGTATTTAAATTAGCTAGCGTGTTAGCGGATCGTGATTGGGGTAAATACGGTAAAGACTTGTCTACAACTCAAGATAATACCAGTAAAGAGCTTATGCAAATTCGTCATGAATACGATCAAAAACTATTGTCTGTTAGTGACCGTGAAAAAGAAATTGAATTAGTTGACGAAGCGAATGAAAAAATGGCCAACCTAGCAGTTCAAAATTATCAAGCTTTAATTGCCCAATTAATTACCAAACAGACTGCCCTCTCACCTCTTAGCTTTACTATGGATCCAAATTTATAATAGCTTAAATCAAAAACAGGTCTGGAAACCCAGACCTGTTTTATTTTCTTTTTGTTAAATTTCCATCAAGCATATCATAAATATGATCACAATAAGCCTCTAAGCGTTGATCGTGCGTAACTAAAATCACAGCTTTTCCCTGCTTTTTAGCTAATTTTTTAAATAAGGCTCCTACTTCTTTAACTCTCTCGCTATCAAGTGAAGCCGTTGGTTCATCAGCTAAAATCACTTGTGGATTAGCATATAAAGCTCTAGCAATAGCTACTCTTTGCATTTGACCACCAGAAAGCTCATTAGGATACTTATTAAGCAATTGTTCAATTCCTAGTAGTTTAACTAAATCAGCTAATTCATCAGATGATAAATTCCCTGTCTTTTTTACACGATTAACTAATTCAAATTGTTCTTTAACCTTTAAAAAAGGTACTAAATTATAAGCTTGTAGAACAAAGCCAATTTTATTTAAACGTAGATTATCTCTTTGCTTATCACTAAATTCAGTAACATTTTCTCCATTAAATAAAATTGTTCCGCTACTTGCCTTTTGCAAGCTGCCCATAATAGTTAGCAAAGTTGACTTTCCTGCACCACTAGGACCTTCTAGTAATACTACTTCACCTTTTTCAGCTTCAAAGTCCACTCCTTTTAAAGCAATTGTTTGTGCATTACCTGAACCATAAATCTTTTTGATATTCTTTAATTCAATTGTACTCATCATTTAACCCCCAATTGCCATTGTTGGATCAACTTTCAAGATACTCCGTACAGGAATCAAACTACCAATAACCCCCATAATCAACATTCCTAACAATCCAGCTATTGCGATAGTTGGAGAAAATTGCATTGGAACAGCTGCTGGTAAAGTTAATACTGTTAATTCCATTAAAACTAATGCCAACAAGCTAGCAAATAAAACTAATATAAATGATTGACTAACAGTAAACCCAATCAAAGTTTTACTTGGAATTCCTTGCGCTCTCATTACTGCAAAATTAGGCAATTTTTGCATGGTTAAAATGTATAAGAATACCGCAACAATGATTAATGAAATTATAAACAAAAATCCAATCATTAAACCAAAAGTCAGATTTTGTGCGCTATAACCTGGTAATTTATTCACAAAAGTTTTTACGCTATATGTTTTTACATTTTTGCTATTGACTTTAAAATCACTTTTTTTAGAAATTATGCCACTAGCAACAATTTCATTATTTACACTACGCAATTTACGCCAGGTTGCTAAATTTCCATAGATAATTGGAGCAATATTAATCATTGCATTTTTAGTAAAACCTACAATTTTATATTTATCAGTTGAACCATTAAGAGTTAATTTATCACCTAATTTATAACCCTTATTTTTAAGTATTTGGCTAACTACAACTTCATTTTTACTTTTGGCTTTTCGACCACTTGTAATTACCAAATTCTTATAAATGTACTGGCTTGCTTTTATTCCAACAAATTGAGCTGATATTGTTGCTTTCTTTTTATTTTTTATAACTAATGGAGTCTGTCCCACAAGTGCTTCATTAGTAGATAACTTATTTGGTATATCTTGCTTAGTCAATAATGATTGGCTCAAACTAATATTACTATTCTGATTTAAAACTACTTTTCTAGTTTGCCAAGCATAAATAGCTTGTGTATTTTCAGAAGCCAATCCAAAAGCTAGACCACTTAGTATAAAAATCAAATAACTGATTAAAAAAATCATAAAAACAATCAGACCATATCTGAGTTTTTCTTTTTTTATTTCTTTAAAAGCTAAATACATAGCTACCCTTCCTCATCTAACAACTCTAAACTATGTTTAAAACGTTCAAGATAGATATTTTTGTGATCAGGATCAAATAAAACGAGTTTAATAGTTTCATGACTCAATACCATCGCTGACCAAGTTTTAGCATCGAGATTTTTTAATCTTATTGCCTTTTGTTTAAAATCAGGAGTTAACATTACTTCATTTTTACTTAAATGGAGCTTTATAAAAGCCAAATATGGACTTTGCTCTGATTTACCCACAAAATCAGCTGTCATTTGGTAGAGTAATTCTACATCAAAGGCCTTACTTGGTCTTAAGCCTGTATGAATATCTTTCATCACTAACTGATATACATATTCATATGCATCAGTTAAATCATCAAAATATTTGTAAAAAGCTCCCCGAGCTATTCCACTACTTTTAACAATTCTCGCTACCTGAGCATCAGCTAATGAATAAGAGCTAAATTCATCAATTAGTGCTTCAGTTACTCGCTTCTTTTTTCCTTGATTCAAATTTTGAAAAGTCGACTTTACCATATCTTTTACTCTTTCTATAATGTGACATTGTGTCACTTACAAATATTATTTTACACTTTTGTGACACTGTGTCAACAGTCTAACATAAAAAAAGAGCACTATGCTCTTTTTTCTTTATTTAAGTGGAAAAATCTTATCTGGATTAATTATTCCATTTGGATCAAAAATACTTTTTACTTTTCTAAGTAAATTAGTATAGTCTTTACCATAAAAATCTTCATAGTAATCTTTTCTAGCATAACCAACACCATGCTCTCCTGATATATTTCCATCATTATCCCGAGCAACTTTATATAACTCGCTAATAACGATATGTGATTTCTTTGCGAACTCTTCATCATCCATTTCATCTGAGCAAAGATAAATATGTAAGTTACCATCCCCTGCATGACCAAAATTAGGAATCCGCATTTTCTCTTCTTGTTCTAACTCCTCAATTCGCTTCAATACTAATGGAATTCGATCAATTGGTACTGATACATCAACTTCATCCATTTTAGGTGTTGATTTTTGGATTGCCAACAGTAAGGCTTCTCTTGCTTTCCAAATTAACTCTGCTTCTTTACTAGTAGCATCTAATACAATTGGCTTCATAGCATGATATTCAGCTGTTGCTGCAATGGCCTCTTTTAATTGTGCATGAAGTTCTTCATCTGTAAATGCATCTAATCCGATAATAATGAAGCCATCACCATCTTTAATTGGAAAAGTTTCATCATATGCTTTTTCCCATAATTGCAAAACTTTTCTTCCCATAAATTCAACAGTCGTTGGTACAACTCCTGAAGCTAAAATCTTAGGAACAGATTTAATGGCATTTTCTAAAGTATCAAAAGGAATAATCGCATTTATCACTTTTTTAGGTTTAGGATATAAGCGAATTGTTATTTCAGTAATAACACCTAGTGTACCTTCACTACCAATAATTAAATCTTTTAAACTATATCCTGAAGAAGATTTAACTGACTTAGAACCAAATTTATAAATCTTTCCATCAGTTAAGGCAACTTTAACTTCACGAATATGCTCTCTAGTTACACCATACTTAATAGCTTTTAAACCACCTGCATTAGTAGCAACATTACCACCAATAGTTGCCCAATGCATGGCTGGAGCTGGCATATATGTAAAAGGTTTATCGGACAAATATTTTTCTAGGTCATTCAAACGCAGCCCCGGTTGAACAGTCATAGTCAATGAATCAGGATCATAATCTAGGACTTGATTCATCTTAACCATATCTAAACTAATACCACCATGAACGGTCAAGTTTGCTCCCATCAAGCCAGTCGAATTACCTCTAGGAACTAACGGAATCTTATGATCACTTGCATATTTAACTACTTTTGCAACTTCTTCACTTGTTATTGGTTGAATTACTAAATCAGGCATTGCCCTTACAACTTTAAATTGGTCATGATCCCAATGTTCTGTTGGCACGGTAAAAAATCGCTCTGAATCACTAATGAATTCACTTAAGTTTTCAATATCACTTTTAGTTAATTTGTTATACGTACACATAATAAGTCTCCTTGTAAACTTATAAACTACTTTAGTTTAATTTTACCGGCTTTTTGAAAGCGTTGTCAATTAATTGATACAAAAAAGGAAGCACTAGCTTCCTTAGTTTACTTAATATAAAACCTGATTATAACAAATAACTTTAGAGAAATTTTCAGTCATCTCAAATTCGCTAATTGCACAATTAGCTACTTGCTCAAAAACACCTAAGTTTCCATTAGAGAAATAATGAGCTACTAAAGTCTTAATTAATGTTCCATGACATACTACTAAAATATTTTTATCTGGATATTTATGAATCAATTCATCGATAAATTCACTTCCGCGACTAGCAACCTCTTCAAAACTTTCTCCACCTGGAGCATATCTTAAATATCCATTAGCTACATAGCCGTCTTCATTAAATCCTTTAGGATATTCCTTTATTAACTCATCAACTTTTAATGTGTCCCATTCACCAAAGTCCATTTCCTTAATTCGATCATCAAAATAAATTTGCTTTTGTCCTTTAACAAATATTTCTGCAGTTTTTTTTGCTCTTTTTAATGGACTTGAAAATACTAAATCATATTTTTGTGGATCAAAATGACTAGCAGCCACTTCTGCCTGATTAATTCCAGTTTCATTTAATGGCTGATCAATTCCTCCACCTTGAATCCGATTATCTTTATTTAAATCGGTTTGTCCATGTCTAATAAATGTTAATTTCATCTTATTTCCTTTCTAAGTTGATACTATTAAAACTAAAAGCGCTAAAATAAAGTTATAAAGAGAAGGAGGGGCTATAATGTCAATTTTCACAATTCAACGTGATGGCTTAAATTTAGTCTGCGAACGCGAAAATCCTTTTGGTGAAAAATACGATTTGGCAGTTATTATGCATGGATTTACAGCTAATCGTAATACTGCCCTAATTAAAGAAATCGTAAATAAACTACGTGATGAAAATGTCGCTAGCATTAGATTTGACTTTAATGGGCATGGAGATAGTGATGGTGCCTTTGAAAATATGACTGTATGGAATGAAATTGAAGATGCTAATGCAATACTGTCATACGTAAAATCTGATCCTCATGTTAATCATATTTATTTGGTTGGCCACTCTCAAGGTGGAGTAGTAGCATCTATGCTGGCTGGGCTTTATCCCGATTTAATAAAGAAGTTAGTTCTGCTAGCTCCTGCCGCTTGCCTAAAAGATGATGCATTAAAAGGAAATACTCGAGGAGTATCTTATAATCCAAAAAAGATTCCAGATTCTATTCCCTTTAAAAACAGAAATTTAGGTGGTTTTTACTTACGTGTTGCTCAAAATCTTCCAATTTATGACATAGCTAAAAATTATACCGGTCCGGTTAGCTTAATTCATGGAACTAATGACCAAATAGTCCCTGCTAAATATATTGAAAAATACCAAGCTATTTATCAAAATAGTGAATTACATTTTATAAATGGGGCCGATCATCGCTTTAGTGACACATACCAAGCTATGGCCAGTGATTTGACTGCTGACTTTTTAAAACCTGACTTTAATGCCTTTTAAAATCATACTGAGTTTTAAAAATATATTTATCAGCACTTGAAGTTAGTTCATCAAATTTATAATCAAAATCATTAAACGCTTGAAGTTCTTCAGGCGTTTTTATTTGATTTTCGCTAATCCAACGTACCATTTCTCCACGACTCATCTTGGCATGAGTCCCAATCATTTTCCATTGATCTTTTCTTTTTTCTAAAAAATCAATAGTTATAAATCTCTCTCCTTCATGTAAATATGGTGTAACAGCTTTAGCATACTCTTTAGAAGCCAAATTAATCACTGTATCATCATCTTCAAATAATTTATCATGAATCAAACTATCCCAAAAATGATACAAACTGTAATCTTTAAAACCTACCAGCTTATTTTTTAGTTCTAGGCGATAAGGACTAACTGCATCAAAAGGACGTAAAACTCCATATAGACCAGAAAGAATTCGCAAGTTTTTTTGTATATAAATTAAGGCAGGTTCAGTAAATAAATCAGGAGCCATATACTGATATTGAATCCCGCCATAAGAAATAATTGCTGGAGTTTGGGCTTTTTCTAAGTCCATATTTTTCAGCTGCATTATTCCTTCTTGAACAATCTTATCGCTCGCTTCCCAAATTTGCTTTAATCTACCTGCTTCTTGATTCTTTAAAAAATCAGCTAAAATCTCAGCTTGCTCGAGAAAGTCTGGCCTAGTTTTCGCCAAAAAGCTTTCTTGGTTAACAATCATTTTTTTAGCTGGTGAAATAATAGTTTTCATATTACTATCTTTCCTTTTTAAATATATAGAGAAAGCTAAAATTTCTCCTTACTGCAATTATACGGTAAAATATAAATGAATACCTAAGGGAGGGCTTAAAAAGTGAATCCAGATTATGGAATTATTTTAAATTTCAAAGTAAACGCCAATGCTAATGCGCAAAAGTTGGTACGTTTAGCAAGAAACATCGGTGCTCGCGCTATTAGCGTTGAAGGTGCTGAAGACCTCGCGCCATATAAAGAAGCTTGCAAAGACTATACAGTTGAACTGGTTAATGCACATGGAATTGATTTAGAAAGTGCCAATGTCATTAATGACTTAATCAATTTCAAGCGTAATGGGCAGCATGCCGTTTTCAATGTAGAACTGGACGAGATGGGCGATTTGCTCGATAATCAAAAAACAGCATTAACTTTACTTAATGACTGGATGCACTGGTTCGGTCATGCCTATAACGAAAGTACTGAGAGCAGCTTAAAAACAACTGCTTCCAACTCTTTCGTTTGTGAAAATCGTCATGCATCATATCAAGTATACGTCTTTATTAAATCACCACTACCTGAAACTATTACAGTTAGTGGCTTTGAGCAAGAACCTATGAGAATTGAATGGATTGATGAAAGAGCTGAATTATCTTTTGACTTTCAAGATAATGCAGCCAAAATTGAACTGTCACCTTATCCAGAAGGTATCGATTATAAATGGCGAGTTTTACGAATTATGAAACATCGTCCTGAAGATGACATTAAAGAAACACAATTTTAGACAAAAAAAGAAGCGCTAATGCGCTTCTTTTTATTCTTCTACAAATAAACTTTTAACAACTTGGTTAACCTTAACTTTTTCAGCTTCAACTAAGTCAACTCTAGTTCCAATAACTTTGGTATCCATCTTGATTTCACGAGTTAACATTGGTTGATCAAGCTTAGGTTCAAAGAAGGCCTTAAATTCTTCAAGACGTTTAGCTGTCTTAAAGTTTCTAGCAATTACTGTTATGAAAGTAGTAAATTCCATATCACCACCAACAGTCTTATCAAGCCATGCCCATTCGTCTCTAATCCAATCCCAAGCGAGTTGTTCACCAAGCTTGTTGTTCAAGACACTTGCAAACCAACCACGTAAGTCTTGTGGCTTAACAACGTCAGCGTTCTTAAAGTAAGATACAACTTTTTCAAGTTCACTTTCACTCTTAGATGAAGTAATTGCAGCTGTTAAGTCGCTCTTGAAGCTGGCATCACTCGTAGTTTGGTAAAGCTTAATTAACTTATCAGTCAATTCGCTTGAACCACAGTTCTTAACTTCATTAATCAAAACATATGGACGAACATCCGCGTTTAAGCTTTCTAGGTCATCTTCATGTTCTTGGTAAAGTTTGTGAGCTGCACGAACTGAATCAATATTGCCACCATAAAGACTAGCACTTAAAACGTATGGACGAGTTAACTTGTCTTCATCGCTTTCTCCAGCTTTAACTTCCCAACCTAAACGCTTAACTTGGTCTTCACTTAAGCGGTTGTAGAATTGCTTCAAGTAGTTTTCAGCATCTGAATCTGGAGTTACAAATTGACGTAACTTTCTAGCAGTAGTGTAAATAGCGTTATTTACAAGGTTTGACTTAGAATCCTTAAGCTTATCAAGTAAAGGAACAACTTCAGCATATGAACTTTCGCGACCTTCACTGAGTAAACGTAAATCTTGTAGTAATTGCAACTTACTAATTGAGTCTAAATCTTCTACTTCTGCTAAGATATCATTCATCAAAGTTTCGTCGTATTTAACAACGCAGTGAGTAGTGTTACCAACATTGATTCTTAATGCATGACCAGCTTGCTTACGTAAAGTTTCGTAGTCGCCTAAATCTAATTCTTTTTCAGTCATGATAGCTGGTGAATCAAAGTTAGCATTCAATGGAATTTGCCAAATTCGGCCCTTATCTTCGCCTTCACCAACAAAGAATTGCTTTTGTGTCAACTTCAAGTGGCCATCTTCAACAAAAGCATTCACTACAGGATAACCTGGTTGGTTAAGCCATGAGTGCATAATTTCAGCAATGTTTAAGTCAGTTGCAGTTGATAAAGCATTCCACAAGTCATCCCCAGTAGTATTACCAAACTTATGGTGGTCAAAGTAATACTTAAGTCCCTTTTGTAAGGCCTTATCGCCTAAAAGAGCTCTAACCATTACTAACATTCTAGAACCCTTAGCATAAACGATTGCACCATCAAATAAAGTATCGATTTCTGCTGGATCTTTTACTTCAACATAAACTGATTGAACACCATCAGTTGCATCCCGAGTTAAAGCAGCTGGAGCTTCTGAAGATTGGAACATTTCCCAAACATTCCAGCTTGGTTCAAGATGGTCAAGTGATAAATATTCCATCATGTTAGCAAAACTTTCGTTAAGCCATAAGTTGTCCCACCACTTCATAGTTACTAAGTCACCAAACCATTGGTGAGCAAGTTCGTGCGTAATTACAGTTGCCACTAACTTCTTCATGTCAAGTGGAGTGTTGTCTGGATCAAGCAACAAGTAAGCTTCACGGTAAGTTACCAATCCCCAGTTTTCCATCGCACCAGCACTAAAGTCAGGTAAAGCTAATTGCCATGAATGTGGCAATGGATATGGAGTTTGGTAGAAGTCTTCATAAAATTCAATTGCGCGCTTAGCAATATCTAAAGCAAAGTCTAATTCTTTAGCCTTGTGAGCCTTAGTAGCAAAGACACCTACTTTTACTCCACTCTTAGTTTCAGTCATCTTAGATTGCAAATCACCAAAGGCAAATGCAACTAAGTAAGTTGACATCTTAACAGTCTTTTCAAAATAGTGTACACCATTTTCCACTTTAGTTTCTGGCATGTTAGCCAAAGCAATTTCGCCAGGCTTTTCATCGAATTTAAGTGCTAAACTAAAAGTGGCTTTAGCTTCTGGTTCGTCAATACATGGAAATGCTTGACGAGCAAAAGTAGTTTCAAATTGAGTACCAATAATTTCTTCTTTTTTACCATTTAACTGGTAGTATGAAGGATAAATACCCATCATTGTATCAGTAAGTGGTGCACTGTAATCAATACTAATAGTTGTATTGCCAGCTTTAGCTAATGTAATTTTAATTGCTTCAGCCTTTTGATCTACTTCAAAAGGTACTGCTTCACCATCTTGAGTTACCTTACTAATACTCATAAATTTTTGGTGAACATTAACTTCTTTATTTAAAGCTTCACCAGTAATAGTTGAAGTACCATTAATTTTTTTATCGGCCCGATTTACATTAATGAATAAATCATAATGATTTGGGTGAAATGTATCATAAAAGCGATTGATTTTTCCCATTATTTTTTCTCCTTAACTTAATAAAAAGCTATTACTTAGATAATACCAAAAAAGTGCAACATTTTAGCAATAGTTTGCTTTTTTTGATAAAATATATACAAATTTAAATAGGTGGCGAAAAAGATTTTGACTGGAAAACATTCAAAAACTGTAGCTGATAATTGGTTTAAGAATAACAAAGTACTTATTACACTTTTTTCTGCAATTATCCTTCTATCTTTAGCTGGTGGATTTATTTACCACAATCACTTAGAAGCTCAGCGTCAAGCTACATTACGATACACAAGTAAACACTTTAATAAAAACGTTAAAATATTTGGTATCAAAGTTGGTGGTTTAACAATCAATCAAGCTGTTACTAAGATCAATAAAAATGCGAAAACAGCTGCAACAATGACTGATGGAAAAATCACTAGTATGAAATTAGATGGAGTACAAGTAACAGATAAAAAAGAAATTACTAAGTACTTCAAAAAGCAACACACTGCTTTTCCATCTGACAAAAAATGGAATTTTGCGGATAGCACTTTAAAAGAAGCAAAAAAGAAATTAGCTAATTTTTATAATGCTAAAACAACATACAAAGTTGGCGGAAAAACTTTCACACTTGAAGCTAAAAAATTATTTAAAACAGTTAGGTACTATGGTGGACAATTCCACTTCACTGATACTTCTACTTTGTCCGCTAAATTGGCAAAAATCAATTCTGAAGTATCTACTTTAGATAAATCATATTCATTTACAACCCCTAACGGAAGTACGATTAATGTCACTAATAAGTCATATGGTTGGGCTATTAATAATAAAACAGCCATTCCTGCTATTGAAAAAGCTTTAGGTAGTGATACAGCTACTGTAGATGGTGCTAATTACATTTACGGTAAAGGCTATAGTACCTACGGAACAGGTTATACCACAATAAATAATGGTCTTGGTAAAAATTACGTAGTTGTTTCTATTAAAGAACAAAAATTATGGGTAATTAAGAATGGCTCTGTAGCTGTAACCTTGAATGATGTTGTAACTGGAACAGCGCAAACTAGTTCTGGTTCTTCTGATGCTACTCCAACTGGTGTTTGGTATATCGAATATAAACAATCACCAAGTATCTTAAGGGGTACTAATGATGATGGCTCGAGTTATTCATCAAAAGTAAATTACTGGATGCCATTTACTTTAACTGGTTGTGGATTACACGATGCCAGCTGGAGAACTGATTGGTCAAAGACTGCATATCTAAAAGGTGGATCTCATGGTTGTGTTAATATCCGTCCTAGTGAAATAAAAAAGGTCTGGGATGCAGTTGAAATGCATGAGCCAGTAATTGTTTATGATAAATAAATTAAGTTAAAAGCTAGTTCTATCAATATAGTTATAGAACTAGCTTTTTTAATAAACATTTTTTGTTATTTTAACATAACACTATTGCATAATTTGTTATTTTATTTTATATTCATAGAGAGGGCATGAGGGATTTTAAAGAAAGAGTGGATTTTTTCAATGAATTTACGTCACCTAGAATTTTTTGTCGAACTTGCACATACTGAACATATGGCAAAGGCTGCTGAAAATTTAGGAATAACACAACCATCTTTGTCATATGCAATTAGTAGCATTGAAAAAGAATTAGGTGTTCCATTATTTGAAAAAGATGGACGTAATATAAAGTTAAGTAAATATGGAAAAATATATCTTAGATATGTTAAAGCGGGTTTAGCTGATTTCAGTAAAGGAAACACTTATATCAGTGAATTAGTAGATACTAATAGCGGAACTGTTAGATTTGGCTTTTCATCTGCAGCTAGAGAAATCGCACCTGTATTAGTAAATGCTTTTAAACATGAAAATCCTGAACAACATCTTAACTTCTACTTTGAGCAAGATGTTACTTCAGTTATCATCCAAAAACTATTGAGTGAAAAAGTTGATTTAGCCATTGTAGCTAATCCTGATGACTTAGAATCTGTAAATCTAACTCATTTATTTGATCAAAAGCTATATTTAGCCGTTTCTATCAATAGTCCTTTAGCTAAGCAAGATAAAATTAGCGTAAATGATTTAGCTTCTTATCCATTAATTACCTATCCTCACATTAACTGCTTAAGACAAAATATTGATACTTTCTTTGAAAGAGCTGGAATTGAACCTAACATTTCAATGGTCTTAGCAGATACAGCACCTATTATGAATTTTGTAAATTCAGACTTTGGGGTAGCAATTGTTCCTAAGAGTAATTTAATTAACCAAAAGGAAATAAAATTCCTGGAAATTGACAGTAAAGCTGCTATCAATCCAGTTTATGTAGCAACTAAAAAAATCATTTCTTATCTCCTGCAACCCAACGACTACTTACTTATATTAAAAACTATTATAAAAAATAAAAATAAAACCGTTAAAGCATTGCTTTAACGGTTTTTTGATACATATCAATGTAATTCTAAGTACTTCTCAGCATTTCTTAAATCAGAAATAGATAATTGACCTGGAGCGGATGTCTGACCAACAGCTCCAAATGATAAACTTGATCCAAATACTTGTCCAGCTATCCGACTAACTTTTCCTAAATCTCCCATTGCCATTGTAATGATAGGGTTAGAAATATTTTCATTTACAACTGTAGTAGCCATCAATAAAGTCAAAACATCCATGCTTGAATGTGGCATACAAGCAAATTTAGGGATATCCGCACCTAATTCGGCCATCTTTTTCAATCTAAATTCAATTATATCTTTGCTTGGCACTTTATCAAAATCATGATTACTCATAACAACAATCACATTATATTGATGCGCCTTTTCAACTAATCCTTTAATTGTATCTTCATTGTGAAAAAGTTCAATATCAATAGCATCACCTAGTCTATTTACAATAATTTGATCAAGTAAAGATAAATACCTTTCTTCAGGTAATGATAACACTCCTCCTTCATTTTTGGTTCTGAAAGTTATTAAAATAGGTATTTCTTCCATAACCTTACGAAGTTCTTGGGCTACCTTTTTTAATTCATCAAAATTATTTATACCTGCTTCAAAATAATCAATCCGCCACTCCATCAAATCTGGCTTAGCCTGTATAATTTCTTTAGCTGCAGATATAATTTCTTCTCTTGTTTTTCCGACATTAGGTACAGCTATTTTAGGTAATCCTTCACCTAAAACTAGATTCCTAATTTTCACAGTCGCCATAATACTTCCTACTTTCCTAATTTACCAAACATTTTTTTGTATCGCATAGCAATTAAACTCGTATCAATAAATCCAATTAATGCAATAATTACATCAAAAAGCATTACATTTCGCATGTTTCCAATCCAATTAATTGCTAAAGGTATCGTAAACGATGCGATTGAGCCTGCTGTATAAAAGAAGCCTGTAACTGTTCCTTTACCTGCAGGGAAGAATTCAGCCATGACTGTTAATGCCAATTGCATTACACCACCCGCTGCAAAAAATCCGACTAATAGTGATAAAATAATCATCAAATTTGCATTAGTTGGGTAAATCCACATTAACCCCAATGAAATAAATGCACCTAAAGTATAAACAGGAACAAATTGAATTTCACTGAACTTCTTACCCAAAGCAGCTGTAGTTAATACACAAATAATTGAACCTAAAGAATACCAACTAACTAATGAATGAGCTGCTACTTGCGGAAGATTACCTATTTTTTGACCATATTGTGTAAGCATTTGACTTACCAAATAAAAGGTTGCTTGTGAAATATATCCATAAATAATAAATAAAGTACCATCTAACCATAAATTAGTTTTCACATTATTATTGGTTATCTTTTCTTCAACAGTTTTACTAGTTGAATTCGAATCCGGAAAAGCCCCACCAAACATGAAATAAAGAAAAGTAATAACCAAAATAGTAGCTGGAATTAAAAATGACCATCCATACCACATATGTGTAGCTGCTAAAAAGCTGACAATAAATGGCAAGAAAAATTGCCCTGCACTAATGAATGCCTTTAATACAACATTAGAAGTTCCTTTAGAATTTGGATAAATTTCCATCAAACCTGGATAAGTACCTGTATCAAGGAATGAATTAGCCATACCTGCTAAAATTCCTAGAATATACGCAATAACTGTATTCGGTGATATCAAAATGCCAACAAAAAAAATAAAATAAGTAACAATTCCTAATTGAACAAATGGCTTTCTTCCAAATTTATCAGATAACACCCCTGAAACTAAAAGATTTATAATCCGCCCAATTCCTAGTGAAGAAACTACTGCAAGAGCACCGGTTTCCGTAGTTCCCCATTGGTGAGCCAAATTAGCTGCATTTTGAGACAAGATAATAACGCCCATCCCATGAACAAAATAATTGAAATAAAGCGCTAGAGCCGTAGGTGTATATTTGTTCTTCATAACTATCCCCAAATCTACTTAGTTAAAAACTAATAACTTTTACTTATTATCTTTAGCATCATTTTCAAAAATAACTTCACGAATATAATCAGTTGGCATATCTTTACCAGTCCAAAGTTTGAATGCGGCAACACCCTGTTCAATCATCATGCCGATACCATTTAAGACATGTTTTACACCAGCTTTTTGAGCAACTTTCATTAGCTTAGTAGTTCTTGGAGCATAAACTGTGTCAAAGACAGTCATATCTTCGTGGAACCAACTAGGATCTTCAACTAAAGTCATATCTTCAAGAGGCTTCATCCCAACACCTGTTGCATCACAATAGATGTCGCATTCACTAATGGCGCGCTTGAAGTCATCTTTGTCTTCCAAGTGGTGCAAACTAGCCTTACAGTTAGTCTTTTCATTGATTGTCTTAACATTCTTTTCAGCTTGAGCCCATTTATCATCGTTAAGGTTAAAAATTTCAATTTCACTAACACCATCAAGAGCAGCTTGAACAGCAATTGGAGTGGCGGCACCGCCAGCACCAGCTAAACACATCTTCTTGCCGCGAATATCAATACCTTCATCTTCCAAGCTCTTCATAAAGCCAATTCCGTCAGTAGTGTAACCAGTTAAAACACCATTATCGTTAACAATAGTGTTTACAGCATCACACATTTCTGAAGCAGGAGATAATTTATCCAAGTACTTTATAACTTCTTTTTTATTAGGCATAGAAACATTTGAACCACGCATATCCAAAGTTCTAATAGCTTCAACTGCCTTAGGTAACTTCTTGTTATCAATTTCAAAGCAAAGGTAGGTAAAATTTAAACCTAATTTTGCAAAAGCATTATTGTGCATTGTTGGAGACATTGAGTGGCGAATTGGGTAAGCCATCAAACCAATTAAGTAGGTATGACCATCAAGCCAACCATTAATAGGACCATTTACACCAGTTATTTTATTTGTCATAATTAAAATCTCCTTAATAAAAATCTTTGTTAATATGTTCTCAATTCACCTTTTATGGTATCGTTTTCAAAGTAAGCAATAAATAAAACTAGTTCGATTTATCAATAAAGACAGTTTATTATTTATCCTGTAAATTTGAGGAGAAATTTTATGAATCTAAGACACTTGGAATTCTTTGTAGAATTAGCTCATACTGAACACATGGCACGAGCTGCAGAATCTTTAGGTATCTCCCAACCTTCTCTTTCATACGCAATTAACAGTATTGAAGATGAATTAGGAGTGCCATTATTTGAAAAAGAAGGTCGTAATATTAAGTTAACCAATTACGGTCGCATCTATTTAAAGCACGTAGAAGCGAGCCTAGATGCCTTAAAAAAAGGTAATGAATACGTTGCAGAATTACATGACATTAATCAAGGACATATTCATTTAGGATTTACTTATACTATGGGCCAAGACCTAGTACCTGAGTTAGTTTCAACCTTTAAAAATGATCCAACTGCTAAGAAAATCACTTTTTCGTATAGCCAAGATATTACAGATAAATTAATTGAAGAATTACTAGAAGAAAAACTCGATTTAGTATTTGCTTCTAAAGCTACAACCCCTGCTCTAGTAGCGCAAGTTAATCAATTTCATCTAGTAAATCAAGAATTATTAGCTGCTGTTCCTTTTAACCATCCTCTAGCTAAAAAAGATGAAGTTACTCTTTCCGAATTAGCTAAATATCCTATGGTCCTTTATCAGCGTAATAGTGGCTTAGGAATTTTCCTCAAAAAAATATTCGATCAAGCAAACATAAAACCCAAAGTAGCTGTCGAAGTTCAGGAAGACCACTCAGTCTTAGGATTTGTTCGTTATAACTTTGGGGTTGCAATTGTACCACATATGTCACAATTAAGTAGTGGGATAGTGAAATTATTGCCTATTAAAGATAAAGCAGTAGTGCACCCAATTTATGCAATTACTAAAGCAAATCATTTTTTACCACCAGTTGTGCAACGTTTTCAAAGTTACGCTGAAAAATATTGTCGAAATAGTTTTAACGAGAAAAATACTACGATTTAAAAAATAAGCTATTCTTATCTCCTAAAGGATAAAAATAGCTTATTTTTTATCGATTATTACAATTGTCGCTGGCATTAGTTCCAGCTAAAAAGCCTGAAGCATAACTCCATGAATTCATCATACTTGGCATAGAGTCATGACCATTGGCACCACCAATTACTTCACCAGCTGCATAATAATTAGCCACTGGCTTCATATCATTATTTAATAATTGCATTTGGCTATTAGTTTCATACCCACCTAAAGTTGTACAGAAGCGAAGTTTTTGTTCAATAACGTAGTAAGTATCACCTGAATATTCATGCATAAATTTTGCTTCACGTCCGAACTCAGGATCTTTGCCATTTTTGGCATAATTTTGATAATTAGATAAAGTATGCTGTAAATTTTCAAAATTAATACCAGCTTTATTAGCTACGGTTTCAAGAGTGCCTTTTACTAAAATTGGGCTTTGTTTGCCATCAAGTGCAAAATAATGACTAATTTCATCAGCAGTAAAACCATATTTAAGCATTAATTCATAAAATCTGTTCCAAATTCTTTGATCCATAAGAACAAAAGCTATCTGATCTTTTTGAGCAGCAATTGCATCTCTAAAATGAGTGTATGGATCTGATTCATTTACAATTCTATTACCAGCCCGATTAATAAAAATTGCCCCCATATCACTTGCTTCTTTTGTTGAATAAGTTGTAAGTTTAGCAATTCCAGGTTCAACTTCTAACCCATGTGGATAAACTTTATACCAATCTAAATTACGACTAGCCAAATTTAATCCCTTGTTAAAGAAGAAATAATCTCCAGTTGAAGTCATTGGACCATAATAAGGAATCGAAGTTCGCTTTTCTTTAAAGTCTTTGGCACCCCAACCACCGGCAGCTAAAATAAGTGATTTGAACTTAACGTTTGTAGTTTGGTGCTTTCCTTCAGCAACTAGACTAATAGGTACACCATTTTCAGAATTGATTTTTTCAACACGAGCATCAAGTAAAATCTTGCCACCCTTTTCTTCAAAGGCAGCTGCTATCTTTTTAATTAATTCATATGAGCTTTCACTTGGCATTTCCACTTGCCGATTAACTGAATGCTCAATTGTTTGTGTTTCTGCTTTTTGATAAGTCAAACCCGCAAACTCTTTAATAAAATCAACAGCTTTACCAATATTTTCAACCAAAACTTTTGATAATTCAGGATAATTTGTACCTCGGCATTCACGAGTAATATCAGCAAAAAGCCGTTTACTACTATCTTCTTGTGCCTCAGTACCAAATAATTGCTGAGCCAAGTTAGAACCTGTAGCTACTACATTTGAACCATTTAATATTGTAGCTCCACCTAAATAACCATTCTTTTCAAGAACTACTACATTTTTTCCCATTGAAAGAGCTCGGCAAGCTGCAATCAATCCTGCGGCACCTGAGCCAATGACGGCAACATCTACATCTAGGTTTACTTCCCGATGTGTTTTATCGCTCTCTTTAGCTACTGGTGTAACTCCTGCCTGATTCAAAGCCTTTTTTCCAGAATCAAGTAAAGCACTTGTCATAATTGTAGCGCCCGATACAGCGTCTACATCAAATGATTGCTCCTCTATAATGGAATTTTTTAATTTATCAAAAACCTGATTAAATATTGCTGGTGTTTCACTAGATTTGGTAACCTTTATATCTTTTATTTCGTTATTATCAATATTAATATCAAACTTAATCTTACCATTACGACCATTAGCTTCAGCTTGCAAAGTTTGTTTAGTCATATTTTACCTCTCCTATCACTAACAGTAATCGGTTTCATTTTAAAATGATTTTCTATTTAAAAAAACAAACAATAGCAGAATTATTAATAGATTCAGACTATTGATATAAAGCAAAAACAATCTCATAACGCCATTTATATTTTCGATATAAAAATACTTAACATATTTTTTAAGAAAAAAGATGTTAAAACTACAAGTAATGTCCAATTTGTGCTAAAATCGTTATGATTTTTAAAGCCTTTACATTTTATAAAAATCAAAAACTGAGAGGAAAATATTAATGACAAATGCAAAAACTGTCGGCAGTATTGAAGCTGGTGGTACCAAATTCATCCTTGCCGTTCAAGATATTGAGTCTGGTAAAGTAATCGCAACTGACCGAATTCCAACTACAAGTAGAGATGAAACTTTTACAGCTTGTGTGGATTTTTTTAAGAAGAATCCAGTAGATGCCCTTGGTATCGCAACCTTTGGTCCAGTTGACATTAACCCTGATTCACGTACTTATGGTTATATTTTAGATACACCTAAGCCAGGTTGGTCAGGTGCTAACTTCAAAGGATTCTTCGAAAAAGAATTAGACATTCCAGTTTATATTACAACTGATGTAAATGGTTCTTGCTACGGTGAATACATTGCTCGCGGTGCTGATAACACTAAGACTTACCTTTACGTGACTATTGGTACTGGTGTTGGTGGCGGTATTATTCAAGAAGGTAAATTTATTGGCCGCAACTACCACCCAGAAATGGGTCATATGATGGTAGTAAAAGCTGAAGGCGATGACTACGAAGGTGGCTGTCCTTTCCATGGTGCTTGTGTTGAAGGTATGGCTGCAGGTCCTAGTCTTAAAGCTAGAACTGGAATTCCTGGAGAAGATTTACCAAGAGATCATAAAGTATTCAGCTTTTTACAATATTACGTAGCACAAATGCTTTACAATGCATACATGACCACTAGACCTGATGTTATGATTGTAGGTGGCTCTGTTTTAAACGAAGATGATTTAGTTCAAGTACGTAAGTACTTTGATGATTTAAATAATAATTATGTTGCAACTCCTGCACTTGATGAATTAATTGTTCGTCCAGCAGTTGCCAATAATGGTTCAGCAACTTTAGGTGATTTTGAATTAGCTAAAAAGTTATTGAAATAAGCATATTAAAAAGACCTCGGAAATCCGAGGTCTTTTTATTGCTTAATTAGGCTTTTTTCATAAGTTTAATTTGTGTTTTTACAAAAAATGAGACAAGTAAAGATATGACATCAATAATAATAAAAATAAGTAGAGTCTTGGAATAGTCACTGCCATGACTGGTATAGGTGATAATTGTAGGACCAACCATTCCAGCAACTGCCCAAGCAGTTAAAGTGTAGCCGTGTAAGGCACCAAGTTCACGAGTGCCAAACACGTCACCTAAATAAGCAGGAATTACGGAGAAGCCTGCTCCGTAACATGATAGAAGAAGACAAAGTGCTATTGAAAATAGTAGTTCTTGCCGCAAATAAAGAATTGTGCCTAGACAAAGAATATCAACAACAAAAATCAAGGTATATGTTAGGGGACGACCTATATAGTCTGATAAACTTGCCCAAATCAATCGACCAAAACCATTGAATAAACCAATAATTCCAACCAATGCGGCAGCTTTAGCGGCATCCATATTGACCATCTCTTGTGCCATCGGAGAAGCCATTGAGACGAGGCCAATACCTGTAGTAATGTTTATAAAGAACATAAACCACAAACAATAAAAGGCTGGTGTTTTTAAAGCGTCATTAGCTTTCATCTGAACGCCGGTGCTACTTTTAGGTAAATTAGTTTGAACTGGAACTTCTCCAGGTTGAGGACGCTTAATTAATTGAGCTGCTAAAAGCATTACCACTAAGTAAACAGCACCTAAAATATAAAGAGTCTTTTCAAGGCCGACGCTTTTAAGACTCAAGAGGTGATTAGCAACAGTACTGGTTAACAAAGCAGCAAAGCCAAAACCCATAATTGCAAGTCCAGTAGCAAGCCCCCTTTTATCTGGAAACCACTTAATAATTGTAGAAACAGGAGTTACATACCCTGCTCCCAAACCAACTCCACCAATTACACCATAGCACACATAAAGTAGCCAAAGTTGATGAGCTCCAATTGCAACACCGGTAAGCATTACGCCTAACCCGAACAAGATAGCAGAAACTGTACCAGTTACAGTAGGTCCATACTTTTCAACTAATCGTCCCATAAAAGCAGCAGACATCCCCAGGAAGAAAATAGCTAAACTAAAAGCGAATGTTACGGCCTTAATGGACCAACCAGTTTCAGCTGCGATTGGCTTTGTAAAAACGCTCCAAGCATAAACAGAACCAATCATTAAATGTAAAACAACGCCAGCAAGGGCGACAACATAACGGTTTCTTTTCAATTTTTACCTCCAAAGTATCAAAGCTAAGTTAATGCTTACAGGTATGAATATACTACTTTTCAAAAATGGGTCAATTAATATTGTAGTATGCAAATAACAATATGTGCTATACAAATTGGCGGTGCATTCAATATATTGGGGCTTTAAAAATTTTTACTACAAAAAAACAGAAGCAAATATCGATTTGCTTCTGTTTCTTAATGTACGGATACTTTATTTATATTCAATCTCTTGAACAACATCACCAGCTAAAATTGGTCTAGGATCAACATCTGATACAGAATTTAGTAAATCCATATTAGTATAGACCACAATAATTGTATCAGATAAGCCAGCTTGTTTTATTTTATCCAAATCTATTTGGGCTAATTTATCGCCTGCCTTAATTTCTTGATTCATTTTTACAAATACATCAAAAGGCGCTCCTTTTAATTCAACAGTATCAATTCCCATATGAATCAATACTTCTAAGCCTTTATCTGTTGTAATTCCTAGCGCGTGCTTTGTAGGGAACAGGGTTGTAATCTTGCCCGATAATGGAGCAACAACCGCACCATCAATCGGTTCGATAGCAAAGCCATCACCTAACATTTTGGTTGAAAAAACATCATCATTAACATCAGTAATCGGAATTAAATCGCCTTTAACTGGTGAAATAACTTTTAATTTTGAGCTTTTTTTAAATAAACCAAACATTGCTTAACCTCTACTTTTTCAATTCAATTACTATTAATAAAACAAAGCAAAGAAATAATAATGCTGTACCAAAATTTATAACCAACTTTACTTTTGAATTGACTTGTCCCTCATTTTTCAGTTCTTTACTTAAATGAATTCCTAAAATGCCCATAATTACACACATAAAATTACCAACTAAAGCTTGTGTAATAACTTGTGTAATCATAAATCGTTTATAGGTCTTTTTCTTACCAAAATTAGATAAATTCAAAAGACAAAAGTAACCAATTATCAAGTCACATAAAGCTATAATCACACCAACTGCTAAACCAGCCTGACTTCTTATAAGATTAGCAAAACTGGTTCTTGCTGTTACTAAATTTAAACTTACCAAAACAGCACAAGCAAGTGGAACCAAAATTAATATATATGAATACCATTTCAGCAACTTCTTTGGTGTTAATTTTAAATTTTGAACGATTCGATCTAAAAAACTAGAAAAGTTTAAGTGTGAAATCATAGCTATCCCTTCTTTTGTTGCCAATCAAAATATCCATTTATAAGCAAATCAATCAAAATATAAGCCGGAGAGAAACAGGACCGGGGATTACCCCCCCATTATTTTGGTAACTGAAGTCAATTGTTTGGAAAAAGAAACTATAATCAGAAATTGTAGCTAAATCATTACTACCCATTTTGGTCAAAGATACTAATTTTAGCTTATCATCAATTAGTCTAATCTTCTTTAGTTCATTAACAATAGCTGAATTATTACCAGAATATGAAATCGTCCATAGCATATCACCCTTGTTAAAGAATTGGCCACGCATCTTTAGCTCATCTAAAGCTGATGGTAGTAACACAGTCTGTTTACCAAGTAAAAACAATTCTTTAGAGATATAACTAGCTAATAATTCCTGTTGCCAACCTGTAGAGTACAAGTAAATGTTTTTAGCTGTTTGGATATCAATATAAAAATTAGTCAGGTTTCGAGCTTCAAACTGTTTAATCGTGTTAGTAGTTAAATCAGCCATTTCTTTAATGAAATTATTATTAGGTTGATGATTTACTGAAGAGGCAGCTAAAAGTTCAAATCTCAATTCACTGTAACCAGACAATCCCAATTTCTTACATAGTCTAAAAATAGCAGATTCCGAAACATAGAGCTTTTTAGATAAATCTTTTAAACTAAGCTGAGAATTTTCTTTAGCTGAACTTAATAACCCTTGAATAATCTCTTTTTCAGATTCACTCAATACACCCTGTTTTTCATAAATACGCGTTTGTAAATTCATATTTCCATCTCCCATTATGCTAGTTTAAATATAGCACAACGGACTAATACAAAGGACTACAGACGTTAATATTTTTCTACTTAAATATTATATTTTTGTATCCAACATAAAATTTAATGCTTCTACATTATTTCTTTCATTTTTGCAATAATGGCATCTGTTTCTAATCCTACTGCAATATCTACTTCTTTATCTTTTATTTCTAGGTTGTATGCACCAACTTGCTTAAATGCAGCTTCATCAGCTACTAGACTTGGATCTACTACGGTCACTCTTAATCTAGTTGCACATGACAATAGATTATCAATGTTACTTTGACCACCTAATAAATCAATAAAACCAGTAGCTTTTTCAAGAGTTGGATCTACTTCAGTTGAAGCAACATTATTGTGTCCTTGTTCTTGCATCATTGTTTGCATTCTCTCAAGAACTTGAGCAACATCCAAACCGACAATTACTTGTAATGCTTTACCATGGTGGACAACGCTAACTGCCTTATTTTGCTTAAATGCAGCATCAGATGCAACTTTATTAGGATTTACTACAGTTACTCTCAATCTAGTTGCACATGAAGTTAAATCTTCAATATTGCTTGGTCCACCTAATAATTCAAGATAAGCAGATGCACGAGCAATATATGGGTCATTAGCATTAGCACTACCTGCTTTTTCAGCAGCTTTCTTAGCTTTGTATTCAGCCTTTGAAAGAAGTTTAACATCTTCATCATCTGCTTCACGACCTGGAGTAATGTAATTAAACTTCAAAATCATGTATTTAAATACGAAGAATACAATTACGGCAAAAATAATTCCAATAGCAAATTGAATAATATATGTTTGCCAGTGGTGTGGCCAAAGTGGAATCCAGTTTTGAGCGGCAATACCAATTGCACCATCAGTCATGTTACCTACAACACCAAATGCACACATGGTAGTGTTCATAGTTGCTGAAAGCAAAGAATAAATCACCCATAATACAGGTGCAGCAAACAAGTAAGTAAAGTCTACAGGTTCAGTAATCCCAGCAAAGACTGAAGTTAAAGCTGCTGGAATAAGTAATGCTGAAGTTTGCTTTTTCTTATTCTTCTTTGCAGTTGAATAGAATGCGTAACAAATGGCTGGAACTAAGAATACTTTTTCATTCCCATAAAGTTGGAATCCTAATTGAGGAGCTAAAACACTAAGTGGCTTGCTGCTTTGAGCAAATTCTGCTAAGTGCTTTAACCAATATGGTTGTAACCCACCTTCAACAACAGCAGGACCGAATTGGAATGGAATATATACTAAGTGGTGTAACCCTGTTGGAATAAGGATACGGTTTAAGAAAGTGTAAATCCAAACACCAACTAAACCACTGTGTACAATGAAAGTTTGCATACTTGTAATTCCTAATTGAATCTTAGGCCATACTAAACAAGTCAAGAATGCAAATGGAATCATTACAAAGAAACCTAGCATTACAACATAAGTTGAACCTTGGAAAGTAGCTAACCAATCTGGCAATTTCTTGTCAAAGAAATGATTATGCAAATAAATTACAATTCCAGCTACTAATAATGCCCCTACCATACTGGTATTAAGAGTTTTTATTCCAGCAATCATTGTAAGACCACCGTTAGTTGAGTTAGCAACTAGGTCTTTAGCATAATTATTTACGCCAAAAAATGGGCCCCAATATTGTAAAAAGCCTGCTACAAAATAATTAAATGTTAAGTAAATAACTAATGATTCCATAGCAGCTCTACCTTTAGCAGCATGAGCTAGACCAATTGGTAAACCTACAACAAAGAGCAAGTTTACTTGATTAAATACAGTCCATCCACCATTAGCTATCACATTCCAAATACCGTTCCAGAAAGTACCATCTTTTGCAAGAGAGCCAAAAATCAATGGATTGGTAAATAAACTACATAACGCTACGACAATACCCGCAAATGAGAATAAAAGGACTGGAACGAACATTGCGGCTCCAAACCTTTGGAGTTTCTGCATCATAATTTTCACCTCGTAAGCAAAAAGGTGCTAACTATTAGCACCTTTTATATCTTTACAACTTTTATTTAGATTTTGATTACTTTAATTCTGGCCAATAAGGTGCGTTAACTGGAATCATATCGTCAAGAATCTTCTTTGCAACAAGTGCATCTGGAACAGTCTTATTAAGAGCAAATGCTTGCCACATCTTTTCGTATGAGTGTTGTTCATATGCATCAACAACTAATTGCTCACAAGTTACTTGTTCCATCATTAAACCTCTTTGGAATCTGCCAGCTTCACCACAGGCAATTGGCTGAACACCATCTGCACCAAAGAGACATGGAACTTCAACGATACAATCATCTGGCATATTAGAAATTGCACCATTGTTTGGAATATTTGCTAAGAATTTTTCATGGGTGTTGTAGGCAATTGCATGACAGATATCAACAATATATTCTGAGTGAATAGCATTCTTATCCCAAATATTATTCTTAGCTGTGCCAGCTTCAACAATTCTCTTACATTCACCAAAGACAATCTTTTGACGGTGTTCAAGAATTTCATCAGTCCGTGTATGATGTGGATCAGCATGAGCCACTTCATATTGTGGGTAGTAGTAATATTGCATATAAGTATTTGGCAATGTGTCTGGTTCCAAAGCATAGCAATCCTTGGCTTTCTTGAAGGTTGCTACCCAGCTAGCTTCGGTTTCTTTGTCAAAGTCTCCGCCTACATAATATCCATTTTCACGAACATATTTCTTTAGCTTAGGCATTAAGTCTTCGCCGGTCTTATAGTTTCTAACTTCTTTCCACCAGCCAAAGTGATTCAAACCATAATAGATAAAGTCAAGATCATGGTAATCTTTAAGGCCACAAATTTGAGCCATTCTAGTCATGATATCAATTGGCATATCACAAATATTAATTACCTTTGACTTTGGACGGAAGCGACGACAAGCTTCAGAAACAATTGCAATAGTGTTTGAGTAGTTAATCATCCATGCATTTGGTGAATACTTTTCCATGTAATCAATAATTTGAATAATTGCTAGAATTGAACGTAAACCATATGCCATTCCTCCGGGGCCGGTTGTTTCTTGACCATTTACACCATATTTAAGAGGAATCTTTTCATCATGACTACGCATTTCGTATTTACCAACACGAATTGAACCAAAGACGAAGTCAACATCAGTAAAGGCTTCTTCAGGATCAGTAGTATATGAAAACTTTATTTGTGGGGCACGTTCTTTAATAATAATGGCACATGCATCACCAATCTTCTTTTGTCGTTCAGCATCAATATCATAGAACTTAATCTGGCGAAGTGGGAATTTATCTTGTTGATTAATTAATCTTAAAATAAATCCTGGGGTAAATGTACTACCACCACCAGCAATTACAACTGAAAACTTTCGATCATCTTTAACCATAAATCTGTCTCCTTAGAAATGATAAACATTCATTAAGTGAGGTACCTTACATGTTTATTTATACCAATTGTTTTTACTCTTTGGAAGCCTTTTCATTACTATAGAAACAGTATTTCAGTATTTAAAAATAAATTGTCAATTTTTGAAATATATTTCAAAAAATTCTTCATACAAAAAGCGTTAATATTCCTTAGTGTCGTACTAAGTTTATCAACGCTTCTAAATTCACTTTAAAAAAATCAATCTAAATCGTCACATAAAAATTTTATTACTCGATTGTATACCTCTTGTCTATTTTGATGAAGGCCATGATCACTCTCTGCTATTAAATGAATTTCAGATTGTGGCCAAATTGCATGATATCGAATTGAAGCATAATTATTTACCACTTTATCTTTTTCTCCATGCAAAATCAATACAGGTTTGCGATAACTTTGGGCCACATCATAAATGTTAAGAAATTGAGCAGTTCTAAAATACCAATCATTTAATTTGAATTTTCCAAAATCTAATTTAGCTGGAATATTATTAGGATCATAATTTATTCCCATGCAAGTTCCTATTTTAGCATCATCAACTAATGTAGTAGCAGGAGACATAAGAACTAATTTTTGAATCTTATCTCGATAAAACCCCGCCATCATTGAACTAAGTACTCCACCTTGAGAATGTCCAACTAAATATAGTTTACGAAGTCCTTTCAAATTCAATACATAATTCAAGACTGCATGATAGTCTTCTAGTTCATTGTAAATAGACATATTATCTAATAGGCCTTCACTTTCTCCATGCCCATTAAAATCGAATCTTAAAGTAGCTATACCTCTTTTTTGCAATTTATCAGCAATCTCTGGCAATAAATTATTTACCCTAGGATTCATTTCTCCAACAAATCCATATGCCAAAATAGCTAAATCAAATGTAGAATTTTTGGGCAAAGAAACTTTAGCAGCTAAATTTAAACCATCTCTAGAAATCTTTATATCTTTTTCATTCATTATCATTACTCCTAGTTACTTTAAAGCTAACTTTTCATTTATAGCTTGTTTAATTTCATTTTGCTTTACTATTAAGCCCAATATTGCACCAAATATGCAAAGTAAAATATTAAAAATCAATATTAAACGCGGTGCTGCAGTTCCAAAACTAGTTGTTATAATTGCCGCAACTTGAATTACTCCCCAATTTGAAATCCCATTTGCAATAAACAATGTAGAAGTTGCTGTGGCTTTAGCTTGAGGATATAATCCTGCCATAAGAGAGATTGCTAATTGCAATAACCCTCCTGCCGCAAAAAAGCCTATAAATCCGGAAACGATAAATAATACAATTGGGCTATTTATCAAGTAAGCTAAAACCAAGGCAAGTGCTGAAATTACTGGATATATAGTTAAAATTGTTGATTCTTTAATACCTTTATTTTTAATAATAAAACTGGTAAGCAATACTGATATTAATGAGCAAACCGCATAAACAGACTGAAGTAGAGCAGGATTAGTTAAACCGTATGCTTTTCCTAATTCTTGATTAGTTTGTGTCCATAACATAAAAACAGCAGTAGACGTAAAACCAATTAGGCATAAAGCAACAGCTTCTAAAGAAATTTTTACGTTTCCATTCCTAACTGCCCCTTTAGTTACCGGCTTTTCTTGATTTGAAATTCGACTATCTGGAAACGGAACTAAAAAGCAAATAATTCCTATAATTAAATATGCGATTCCTATAAAATTAAATACATAAGTAAATGGGACTTTTTCTGCAGACAAGAAAATAATTATAAATGGTAAAATAAATTGACCAAAACTAACAAAAAATTTAGTAAGTAAAGTTACCAGAGATCTGGAATCTGGATATGCTTCCATCATTGCTGGTGTTAATGCTGAATTGCTAAATGACATTGCAATACCAGTAATAATACCAATAATATACGCAAAAACAGCATTAGGAGCATATGCAGTTCCAAAAGCAAAAATAACCCATCCAAAAGAACCTATTATTGCTGAAGTTCTTCGTCCAAATTTATCAGAAATAATCCCTGTGAATAAACTAGCAATTAAACTTCCTATTCCCACGGCTGAAGAAACAGTTAACACAACAGAAATATTATTACCAGCTCCCCATGCATGAGCTAATTCTGTCTTATATTGAGCTGAAATCGACATATTAATTCCTAATAAAAGAAACGATAAATAAATTGCTATTGTAGTAGATAAATAATTTTTATTTGGCTTCATAACTTTTCTCCAATATAAAATGTGAAATATTTAACATTTATTACAATAGCTAGGATATCCTTTTAGTAAGCGCTTTAAAATAAGAAATGCTGTCAATTTTAATAGATTTATTCTATTATTCACATGGGAAAAATCTATTTATAGTTATTAGCTAATAATATATTTGTTATAGTCAATTCATTCAATAAAAAAACTAGAAATCATCTGCTATAAAAGCTAGAATTTCCAGTTTTTTTAATATCTAACTATTAATCTTTATTCTTCCTCGCCATTTAATTTCAATAGCAAAGCATACAAAGCTCCATAAATATTGGCTTCATTCATAAACTTAGCCCTTACAATCTTTGGCCGTGTTAACATTTTCGCAATAAATGGAACTTCATTAGTAATCAAGTCATATTGCTTATTGATAGTTTCTACAACCTTGGGTTGAGCACTAATACCTCCACCAATTACAAATTTATCTAAATCAACTACCGATTGAATATTAAAAATAATTGTGGCAACTTCTTTACATTCTCGCTCTAAAATTTTTTGTGCTTCAGCATTACCTTTATTAATAGCATCAAAAGCTGCGTACCCATCTTTTAAGTCGGAATTTCCAATTAACTTATTAACACTTTCAATCATTTTTACAGCAGAACCGTAAGTACAACCAAAGCGGTCAAAACCTGACTTATCTCCTTCAGTCTGCATAAAGCTAAGTTCACCTGCTTGAAAATGACTTCCTCTCCAAATTTTCCCATCTAAGATGATTCCGCCACCAATACCAGTTCCTAAAACAATTGCAGCACCATTATTAATTCCCTTTAACTCGCCAAGCCAAAGCTCAGCCAATGCCGCAGCTTTACCATCGTTTTCTACACCAACGGGGACAAGATATTTATCACCAACAAGACGTTGAAAATTTACACCATCTAAATAGGGTAGCGAGCCACCAAAATAAACAGTATTAGTCTTAGTATCAACCTTACCCGGTACACTAAAAGCAATTCCTTCAAATTGACCTTGATAATGATCTGCAATCTTATAAATTTCTTTCAAGAAAGCTGCTAAATCATCTGCTGGTGTAGGAACTTTATCATGTTCAATAATCTTACCAGCATTATTTAAGAGAGCATATTTTAAATTAGTACCACCTATATCAAAAGCTAAATATTGTGTCATTTTATTGGCTCTTTTCTATTTAAATTTAAAGTTGTTGCTTTGCTTTAATATTAACCCTATGTACTCGCAAATAATGCCCTAATCCATAAACTGTTAAAAGTATAAAAGCAGCTGCACAAATAAACATTGCAAATCTTGGAGTTGAATTACCTAACAAACCAGATAAGGAATTAAGAATATATGGTGAAATAGAACAAGCAATATTAATCAAAACTAAAGCAATCGTTGTAGCTAAGTTAACTGAGCCATGTGGTGCTGCCCAAGAAATCCAATTATACAAGTATGGGATAGCTAAAGCTGCCCCGAAACCAAGAACGATATTTCCAGCAAAAATCATAACTAAGTTGGTTGCAAAACCAAATAATAAAAATCCAAGTGCAGTTATCAAAAATCCAAGTGGGAAAATCTTATCATGTAGCTTTTTAAAGAACATCCCAAAGCTTGCTCCAAGAGGTATTCCACATAACCCGGTAATCCCGGTTAATGCAGCATATTGACTCATACTACCTAATTTTTCAGAAGTTACCAAGAGAGGCAACTTGTAAGAAATTGGCATATAAAAAATAAATAGAATGAAAAAGACGGTCCAAATCACAACTAATTTTGAGTTGATTTTTTCTCTATTCTTTGGTGCAGCTTTTTTAGTTATCGTCTTATTAGCCTTATCATTAGGAATAAATAGTGCAAATAAAATGAAGACTGGAATAATTAACAAATAAATACCAAATGCCATATGCCAGTTAATGGTAACTAACCAGCTTAAAACAAATGAAGCAAGAGCTGTCCCTAAGGCTCCCATTACATTTTGAAAACCTAACATTGAAGCCGTTTCTTCTTCATCATCATTATAGAATTGGGGAATCAATGACACTGCCAATGAATTAAATAATCCAATTCCCACTCCTAATAAAAGTCTAGAAATTGCAATCATCATAAAGTTACTTGCATACATTGGAAAAGTGCCACTAATTAATGCCAATACTAATCCAGATAGAACTGTTTTCTTCTGCCCTAAAAATTTAATCAAAATAGGACTCAAGATCAAGCCAAAAATAATCCCAATATTAGGTAAAGTAACTAACCCTTCAACACTAGCCTTACTTACTCCGCTAAATGCTGGATAAAGTAGTGGCAGTGCTGACGATACTGCTGGTGCTATCATCAACAACGTTGAAATAGACAATAACGCTATTTTGAAAATTAGACTATTTTTATTATATTTCATTGTACAGCCCTCCTATAAATTTCATTAATTAGCATACCGCCATGAGTAAGCGCATACAATGTTGCTGGTTATCTAAAATATGGCGTCTATTGACTCTTTTTATTTTGGCTACAAATCGCCAGTTTTTTGTCATTAAGTAGTCACTCTTTTTATTTTATAAGCTGTACACTGGAACTGAATTATATGTAAGGAGGAATTAATTATGGCAGATTTACCAACTTCTACAGAAGAATTACGTGCTCTTTTTAAAAAAGGAGACGATGCTCGTGATGCCGGATTACCTACTAACATTCCAGAAGTCGAGCGAATTGATAATTTAAGTTATGGTCCTGACAAAAAATGGAATTTATTAGATATTTATTTACCTAAAAATAGAACGGGAAAAGTTCCTACTATCATTAGTATTCATGGTGGTGGCTGGGTATATGGAACTAAAGAAACTTATCAATTCTATGGTATGTCACTTGCGAAAATGGGCTTTGGCTTTGTAAACTTCAATTATCATTTAGGACCTGATGTTGTCTTTCCTGGAATCTTAGATGATGTTCAAATGTTAATGGAATGGGTTGAACACAATGGTGAGAAATATCACTTAGATCTAAAGAATATCTTCTTACTGGGAGATAGTGCTGGTGGCCAAATGACTGAACAATATTTAGCTATTGCCACTAATGATGATTTTCGCAAATTATTTGGTTACAAACCTTTAAACTTTAAATTTAATGCAGCTGCTTTAAATTGTGGTGCCTACTTTATGCTTGATAAAGGACAAACTCAAGGTGCTGTAGCTGCCTACTTTGCACCAGATGCAATTAAAGATAAAAAGGAACTTTTAAATACTGAACAATATTTAACTAAAAAATTACCACCACTATTTATCATGACAGCTAATGAAGACTTCTTACATGATAATGCGGTCCGTTTGGATGGATTTTTACGCGCTAAAGGGATTGAACATGAATTGCATATTTATGGCACTCCTGATAACCCTAAGCAACATGTCTTCCACTGCAATGTTCGTGATGAAGTCGGACAACAATGTAACAAAGATGAAACCGATTTTTTCAAGCGATATATTGTAAAATAGGTTTATCTCAGTTCTAATGGAGGACTGCAAAACCTATGTACGAACATGAATTTGTTAAGCCGGTTGATCAACTAGCAATTTGGTACCATATTTTTGAAAATAATCAATCTTGGAATGCTTATATTCCTGTTCATTGGCATCGTGGAATTGAATTAAGCTATCTAGAACGCGGATTAATTGATGATTTTCGAATTGGTGATGAACACTTTGCTTCAAAGTCAGGTAGGATTTTAGTAGTTAATACTCAGGAAATTCATTCAATTAAAACTCGTGTTAAGCAAAAAGATTTAGCCCTTTCCATCATTTACCCGTACTCATACATTGAAGGACTATTTCCTCAGATTAACAATTATCGAATTGAAATTAATCATCCTGATAAATTTACCAAGTCTCAAAAAGTTGCTTATCTGGATCTTAAAAGCAAATTAATTAAGTTTATAGCTACTGTTCAGGAAAATTCAAAAGATCGAAACATCCAATTATCAATTATTTCACTAGAAATTTTGGATATTTTACTGAATAATTTTATTCAAAAAAGAAAACAGCTCCCTGCTAAAAAAGAAGTAATTACTCAAAGACTTCAAGAAATTGTCGAATATATAACTACTAACCTAAAGCAGGACTTATCTTTAGAAATAATTGCCAACGAATGTCATATTTCACGAGAATATCTTGCAAGATTTTTCAAAAAGAATATGGCAATGACTGTTGCAGAATATATTCGGTATCGTAGAGCTATTTCAGCTCGAAAAGATTTACTTTCAAGTAATGCAACATTAACCAAAATTGCCATTGATAATGGCTTTAGCGGAATTCGTTCTATGAATCGAGCCTTGCATGAATTTTACCACGAAGATACAAAAGAGATTCGTAAAAGAGAAAAAAATAGATAATAAAAATGGCATAAGTTGTTGTACAATTAAATATCAAATCAGAAGCAAAAAAGACAGTTGAGGTTACCAGCTGTCTTTTTATTTGCAAAATTAATTAGCACTATTTATTAGGCTCTAATCGTTATATAAGTGTAGGCAACAAAAAAGGCGGTTCTAACGAACCACCCGCAAAACGTCGTCGACGAATTGATTTCCCTTTCAATTCTTCTTACACGTTAATTTATTATTTTTGTTATTGTGGTACCTCCAAAGTACCTGAAAAAGCTCTTCAAAAAGTTTTTAGAAGATAATCAAGACTAATTTGTTGAGCAAGAGAAGAGTAATCATTTTTGATTGCTCTTTTTTATTTTTTTCTCCGAGGCTCTTGGAGTGGAAATGTAAATTCCTAAAATATTTTAGCAAAAGAAAGGGTAACCGAATAGGTTGCCGTTTTTATTCATTTATTAAATTAAAGTAAAAAAAGAAGCAAATTACTAATTGCAATCTGTTTCTTCATACGGATATTTTATTTTTCTAGCCCAAATCTTCACCGTTTGAGGCAATAACTTTCTTATACCAATAGAATGAATCCTTCTTGTAACGCTTCAAACTCCCGTTACCTTCGTCATCCCTATCAACATAAATAAAGCCATAACGTTTACTCATTTGACCTGTGCCGGCACTTACAAGGTCAATGCAGCCCCAAGTCGTATAGCCAATTAAGTCTACACCATTATTAATTGCTGCTTTCATTGCTTTGATATGTTGCTTCAAATAGTCAATTCGATAATCATCGTGAACTTCATTATCTTCAGTCAATTTATCAACTGCACCCAAACCATTTTCAACAACCATTTGTGGTAAATGATAACGATCGTTCATTACTTCAAGGTAATATTCTAAGCCCACAGGATCAGTTGCCCAGCCCCATTCTGAATACTTCAAATATGGGTTCTTAGCTCCTGCAGCAAAATTACCTCCAACTTTATCCTTAGATTCATGCGTGGTAATTACATTAGACATGTAGTAAGAGAAAGTGTACATATCAACTTTTCCAGCTTTAAGATCTGCTAAATCTTGGTCTGTAATATCCAAATGAACATTGTGTTCATTCCACAAGCGCTTAGAATAGCTTGGATATTCACCCAAGGCTTGAACATCCCCACAGTAGAAGATATTTTGTTCCCAAGCATAACGGTTAGCTAAAATATCCTTAGGATCCGGGGTTAATGGATAATTTACAATACCACAAATCATGTTTCCGACAACATAATTAGAATCAATTTCGTGAGCAGCTTTAACTGCGCGTGCACTCGCTACAAATTGATAATGCAACTTTTGATAAGCGTGTTGATATACAGCATCATCATTTGTCTTTTGACCAAACAAATTAAGCATTAACAAACTACAGTTAATTTCATTAAATGTTAGCCAGTACTTAACTAATCCCTTGTATTCATTGAACAATACCTTAGCATACTTAACATATTCATCAATCATAGCCCGATCTTGCCAGTCATTATATTTTTCACTTAAATATAATGGATCTTCATAGTGTGAAATAGTAACTAAAGGTTCAATATTATATTTCTTTAATTCTTCAAATACCTTGCGATAAAAATCAAGACCTGCTTGATTAGGTTCTTTTTCGTCTCCCTTAGGGAAGATTCTTGTCCAAGCAATAGACATTCTGAAGGTCTTAAATCCCATTTCAGCAAATAACTTAATATCTTCTTTGTAATGGTGATAAAAGTCAATTGCTACATGGTTAGGATAATATTCATCTGGTAGAATCGCACCTTTTGCACCTTTTGGTAGCCCTGCACCAGGCATTGCTGGTGTTTCTCCTGCTTTACCATTAAGCATATAAGTTAGCATTCTAGGTTTTTCTAAACTACCAGCGGTTGTAATGTCAGTTACTGATAACCCTTTTCCGCCTTCATCATAGCCACCTTCAAGTTGGTTAGCAGCCGTTGCGCCGCCCCACAAAAAATCTTTTGGAAAACTTGTCTTTGTATTCATATTTTTCCTCCTAATCAAGGTCTAATACATTATCACCAACGTGAAATAATCCTTGTTTAGCTAAGCTAACTTTATGATAGTTCTTTGTATTAGTAATCACAATTGGTGTTGTCACATCATAGCCAGCCTTTTTAATTGCTTCAATATCAAACTTAACTAATGGATCACCAGCTTTAACAACTTGATCTTTTTTTACTAAAGTTTCAAAGCCTTTACCATTCAAGTTAACAGTATCCATACCAATATGCATCAATACTTCTGCACCATCATCTGTATGCATTCCTATTGCGTGTCCAGTTGGAAAAACTAATACTACATGACCATTAGCAGGAGCACGTAAGACACCTTCACTTGGTCTAATAGCTGCACCATCTCCCATAGCCTTAGTTGAAAAGACTTCATCCTTAACTTCAGATAATGGAATTAATTCACCGTTTAATGGGCTAACTAAAGTAGTTGGTTTATTGTAATCAACACTTGGCTTTACAACAGCCGCATTCTTTTTAATTTCTTTAGCTTCATTTGCGGCAACTTGAACATCATTAGCAATATGTTCTTGATCTTGTGCATCGACAGCATCTTTACCAAAGAGCATTTGTAAAACAAATCCTAAAATAAAGGCAACAATTGTAGCGGCAATTAAGAAGTAAAAGCTCTTATCAATCCCAGTCTTAGGGTTGATGGCTGCAGGGTATAAGAAGATTTCCATACCACCCATCATGTAAAGTTTTACATTACCTAAAGCAATAATAATAGTTGCTAAAGCAGAAGCAATACATGAAATAATGAAAGGCTTCTTTCTTGGAAGAGTAACACCATAAATTGCAGGTTCAGTAACACCAAAAATACCTGAAAGAAAGGCAGGAAATGCAAGACCTTTAGTCTTTTCGTTTTTAGTTTGCAAAAGAATGGCTAATACTACCCCAATTTGAGCAAATGAAGCAGCAGAAGATAATACTAACAGCTTATCAAAACCATATGCTGCAAGGTTTGCAAAGAAGACTGCGACAAATCCCCAGTGTACACCAAAGATAACAAATACTTGCCAGAAAGCCCCCATCAAAATTGCAGCAAGAATAGGACTTAAGTTATAAGCTCCATTAGTAACAGCAGCAAGTAAGTCACCAAGCCAAGTAGCAACAGGTCCAATAACTATAAAAGTTATAGGAACTACTATTAGCAAGGTAAAGAAAGGTACTAAAAATGTTCTAACAACTGCTGGAACCCAACTCTTGACCCATTTTTGAACATATCCTGCAAACCATACAGCTAAGATAATTGGAATAACAGTTGATGAATAATTCATCATAATAACTGGAATACCAAAGAAAGTAGTATGAACATCAGATTGTAAGAAAGTTCCTTTAAAGATTGTCATTAAAGTTGTCTTACTTGAACTAATTGCAACAATTGCTGGATAAAGCATTGCCGCAGCAATTCCCATAGCCGTAAAAAGTTCAACTTTAAACTTTTTAGCAGCATTAACAGCAATCATAATTGGTAAGAAATAAAAAATTGAATCCCCAATTGCATAAAGAATTTGGTAAGCACCTGAAGCTTTAGACAAAATTCCAAGAGATGCACAAGCAGCAACAAGTCCTTTAATCATTCCGGCACTAGCTAAAGCGCCTAAAAATGGAGTAAAGATACCTGAAACGATATCAATAAACTTATCAGCAATTGACATGTTGCTCTTATCAACGTAATCATCAGCAACTTGACCACCGTCGCTAAAGCCACCGACTTTGATTAAAGTATCGTAAACGTCAGCAACTTCATTACCAATAACTACTTGATACTGTCCTGCTGATTTAACAACAGTTACAATACCATCGGTATTTTTAAGCTCATCATCATGGGCTTTCTTTTCATCTTTTAACTTAAAACGTAAACGTGTTGTACAGTGAACTACACTGACTACATTATCTTTACCGCCAACTCCAGCGATAATCTTTTTGCTTAGGTCTTCGTAGGCCATCATTTACACCTCTTAACAATATAAAAACCCGAGACATCATGCCAAAATACTCCAGAAGAATCTGGTTAGTATAGACATAATCTCTCGGGTTAATGCTTAGCTTAACTAATAACACACCTTAGTGATTACTTGTTAAATATTAACTTTATGGTTTTATATTACTATCATTTGTAAGCGCTGTCAATACAAAAATATAAATTATCGATTGCTTACTCTCCACACGTGTAAAATAAGATAAACTTCATCATCTTCACTCAACTGATAACCAGTCTTTTCTTTAATAAAATAAGCAATCTTTGTTACTACTTTGCTAGTTTCAGGATATTTTTGTTTCATCAATTGACCAAAAATAGGATCTAGGCCATCATTTTTGCGTTCTTGCTTTTTGATAATCTGAATAAGTAAAGCACGCAAATGAGTTACAAATCTACTGTAATTAAACGAGGTACGATCTAACTTTTTTCCTGTTTCTAAACTAACGATACGCAATATCCCATCTAATAACTTACTAAGTTCCATCGTTTCTTGAACTGTTTCTTTATCAAAGCCAACATTAACCAAATGATAAGTCAAAAAAACGACTTCGCTATCTGGTAGAGTTACTTTTGCTTCTTTTTCAACCATTGTTACTAACTCTTTAGCAACTGCTACTTCTTTAGGATAGAGCTTAATTACTTCCCATTGCATCATTTGATTATCTAAAACCAAATTTTCCTTACTTCTCGTTAACATAAAGTCAACATGGTCGGCCAATGAAGTATAAGCATAATTATCAAACTTAATTCCAAGTTCTCTTTGAGAAAGCTCAACCATTTTATTAGTTAAGCTGAGAGCTAATGAACTTAAACTAGTAACTGTTTTTAAAGTGGTATCTTGATCGGTATTTTTAAAACGACGTTCTATTTTTTCTTCTTCAATTACATCGCCGGCTTTTTTACCAAAACCAATGCCTTTTCCAATAACAATCCACTCTACTCCAGCTTCATCCTTAACCAAAGCAGCACTATTGTTATAACTCTTTTCAAAAATCATTATTTTTCTACCTTATATCTTGAGACCCCATCTAAGTAAGTTTCTACTAAGGTCATATCATTATTCAAAATCAAAAAGTCAGCTGCTCGATCAGGTGCAATAACGCCACATCTATCTAAAATTTTACTACTCTTAGCTGGAACGTAACTAGCCATCATTACTGCATCTTCTCGACTAACAATATCCCAATCGACTAAGTTTTTAACAGCATCTTTTAAGAGTAAAATACTTCCAGCTAAATTATTGCCATTAACCAAACGAGCCATACCATCTTTTACATAAACTGGTAATTCACCTAGCATATAATTGCCATCTGGCATCATCCCTGCCTGCATACAATCAGTAATCAAGCAAATATGTTCGTATCCCTTAGCTTGAATTAAAGCTCTCAATGCGGGAATTTCTACGTGATGCCCATCAGCAATTAATTCACAATCAGTTAAGCGACTAGAAAAGGCTGCTCCAATAATATTAGGTGTATGTTGCGACAAGTAATTCATACCATTATAAGTATGGGTAAACATGCTAGCTCCAGCATTAACTGCGTTATTAGCATCTTCGAAGTTACTACTTGAATGTCCTAAAGAGACTGTTACCCCTTCTTTTACTGCTTCTCTAATAAATTCACAGCTTCCTTCACGCTCTGGAGCCATTGATATTTTGATTAGCATATTATCACTAGCCTTACGCCAACCATCGAAAAGCTTAATATCTGGATCAACCATATATTTAGGATTTTCAGCTCCACCATGTTCAGGTGTAAAGAATGGGCCTTCAAAATGAAGTCCTTGAATTTTAGCTCCCCTTTCTTGACCTCTATGTTCTGCAAACATTTTGCAAATATTAGTCAAAGTATCATTACTTGCAGTAATTGTCGTTGGTAACCATGAAGTTACCCCAGCCGCAAGCAAGCCTTCTGAAATTTTGTTAATACCTTGCCAATTGCTTTTCATTACATCTTCATTAAGTAAGCCATGAATGTGTGTATCAACATATCCTGGTGCAACTGCCTTACCAGGATATTCTTTTATTTTCCCATTAGGCTTCTCATTTTCTGGATAATAAAAACCAAATTTTCCTTCATCAGTTACTTCTAAATATCCACCAAATTCTGTTCTATTTTTTAGGAAAAACTTTGCCGCATGAATATAATAGGTCATAAATTTATCTCTTCTTTCATAAAAGCGCTATCGTTACTATTCATATCGTGACGATAAATATCTTTAAAGTCAACTAAATAGCGAAAAATTTTCATGATTTTTCGTTATAATGTAAATAATTAAACAAATATTTAGGTGGTAGATATGGCACAAACTATACAAGGTCGTCATCAACTAGGTGCTTTAGTTGGTGCGCAAAAAGCAGAAAATTTTTATGAATTACATTATTCAAGTGGCGAAACAGCTCGCTTATATATCTTGTCAGATAGTATTTTTCGTTTTTATCTTGATCCTAAAGGCGCTTTTCAAGCCAATGCCTTGGATTTAAATTTGTCATCATTTGACAATTCTTATCATCAAAAAAGTAGTGCTAAAGCAACTAGTGAAGCCTTCATTATTCAAACTGGCTCAATAAAGTTAGTCTTTGGCCAAAAGCCAGCAACTTTAACAATTTTTGATGAACAAGTCCACCGCAATCGTCTAAGTCAAACTAGTCCATTAGAAATTGGTGATGGTGCAAGTATCGAATTTTTAAAGCAAAATCAAAATGAATACTATTATGGCGGAGGCCTTCAAGGTGGACACTTCAGTCATAAAGGTAAAAAAATTCAAATTAAAGATTTAAAAGTTGCCGGAAATGGTGGTGTTATTAACCCAATTCCATTTTTCTGGTCAAATGCCGGTTTTGGAGAGTTACGCAACACTAATTCAAATGGAACTTATGATTTTGGCTCTAAGAATTCAAGTAATTGTTTATTGAGTCATAATTGTGAAGAATTCGATACATTTTATTTAATTGGCAACTCTCCTCAATCTATCTTACAAAAGCTCTACCAATTAACAGGCAAACCATTTAATCTACCTAAATACGCTTTAGGACTAGGTTATCTCGGTAACTTTTTAGATTTTACTTGGAAGAAAAGCGATAATACTAATCGAACTGCTACTAAATTTGAAGATGGTGATTATTATGAAAAAGCCACTAGCCCTGAAAATGTTGCTGCTAAAGCGTCTTTAAATGGAGAAGAAAGTGCAATCTTTTCAGCTAGAGCAATGATTGATCGCTATCATAAAATGAAATTTCCACTTAGTTACTTCATTCCAGATTTTGGCTCACAAAAACCAGCTAACCTTGATGAATTACAAAGCTTTAATGAATATGCCTTAAGTCAAGGCGTTATGCCAGGAACTGCCCATGTTGAAACTTTATTAGCTAATACCCAACTCGCTTATACTAATAAACAAAACGAGGCTAAAACATATTCTGCTTTAGCTAATAGTTTAAAACAGCAAAGACCACTTGTTTTAACTAATAATGGTAATGCCAAAAGTTTCCACACTAGTGCCTTAGCATTTGGAGAAGATGGAGGCGAATGGGATACATTAAAGAATCAAATCGCTAGTTTACTTGGTTTATCTCTTTCTGGACAAGCTATTAGTGGATGTGCAGTAGATGGGCTTCGTGGCGGAGGAAACGCAACGGTTAGTGTACGTGATTTTGAATGGAAGAGTTTCACACCATTGTTATTCAGCATGGATGGACAAGGACCTACTCCTAAACTTCCATTTGTATACAACAATAAAATTTCAAAAATTAACCGCGCCTATCTAGCTTTGAGAAAGCAATTTAGTTCATACTTATATACTTTAATTAAAAAAGCTCAAAATGGTGACTTGATTATACGTCCACTTTTCATGGAATTTCCTCATGAAAAGACAAATTATTCTGATGAATGGGCTAATGAGTTCATGTTAGGAGAAGATTTGTTAATTGCACCAATTACTGACGGACGTGAAGACGAAAAAGGATATGCAATTAAGGATCGCTTATACTTACCTGATCATCGCACTATTTGGATTGATCTATTTACCGGTAAGAAATATGCAGGTGGTAGAGTATACAATAATCTATCATTTCCAATTTGGCACCTTCCTGTTTTTGTTCGTTCAGGAGCAATTTTGAGTCAAGGTAATCGAATTTTTACTATCTATCCTCAAGGTAAAAAGACTGCCAAAATTTTAAATGATAATAACTTAAATAGTGATGAAACATACACAACCACTATTACTTCTAACTTAAATGATGATCGTTTACACCTATCCTTTGAACCTATTGAAAATCTTTGTGATGGAGTTGCCAAAGATCAAGCAACTTATTTAAATATTCTAATTGATCATTATCCTGGAAATGTTAGCCTCAAGATAAATGACGAACCCGTTCGTCTTAATGAATCAGGCTCCTTCAATGCCTTTTTAACTACCAAAGAAGGATATTACTTTAATACTAACTTTATTGCTGCACCAGCTTTTAGTGATTTTACTAAGCAACGCCAAACTGCTTTACAAATCAAATTAGCAAAACGGGACATTACTGATACCAAAATCGATATCTTTATTGATAATTTCCACTATGTTAAAGCTAATGAAGCTCATGCTATCATCGACTCAGCTTTGCGTGCTCCAGGGAAGCCATCAATTAACCCAGATAAAACAACAGCTCACAGCTTAACTGCAATTTGGCCCAATGATGCCCAAGTTCAAATCGAAGTAAACGACTTAATTTATGATGGGATTAGTGGCAAGAGCTTTACCTTTAATAACTTGAAGTCTGAAACTTTATATAAGATGCGGTTACGTTACTTATCACATAATAAGGTTTCTGAATGGTCTGATTACTTCGGTGGCAGAACCAAACCTAGTCAATATAAATTTGCGGTTAAAAACGTTAAAATGCATTCCTCAATGCTCAGTCAAGAAGGTCATGATGTCGCATTAGCTACTGACATGCTTCCTGCTAGTGAATGGAGAACCGCTAATAAGTTGACGAATGAGGGTTTAACTTTAACTTTTAACTTTACTCAAGAAGAAGAGTTATCAAGAATGGTCTATTTGCCAAGAACTGTCGATCAAGTTGGACGAATTATCAAGGCTAGTTTAGCTATTTCAAAAGATGGCATTCATTTTGAACCTTATCGTGATGAAATTAATTGGCCAAATGATCCTAAAAACAAAGTCGTTGGTTTACGAGATGTCAAAGCCAAAGCTATTCAAATGCATATTACTGAATCTAGTGATGGTTTAGTAGCTGCTAAACAGTTCTATTTCTTCAAACCTAAAAAATAATTTTAATATAAAAAAGCATAAGCTTGCGTGATTTACTTTCTTCACCTTGCTTATGCTTTTTTACTAACTTTTTTTGCTAACAAATAACTTGTTAAAGGTATAGTTAATGCTACCCCAATAATTGAATAAGCCATTATCAAAACTTCGTTAACAAACAGCTTATCATTTAAAATCTTGCCCAATGGATAATTTAAACGCATATACCAAATAAATAATGGCAAAAAGCTACCAAATAATCCAAACAAAATAGTATTTACACTAGTACCTAAAACATCTTTTCCAATATTAGCACCACTTTTTTCAAGTTGATTACGTGTAACCTCTGGATTATGCTTTTTTAATTCCAAAATACCACTACTCATTGCTACACTTGCTTCACTTATTGCACCTAATGTACTAAAAATGGCAACCGTAATAGCAATCGCTGGATAACTTAAGCCAGGATATGGTGAAAGACCAACTAGCTCTTCACCTGCTTCATCACCAAAGCCTGCTGCTTGTGCAAGATATTGCAAACAAATAATAACTAAAATTGTTACCGTTGCAACCAAAATAGCGGCATAAAAGGAATTCTTGGCAACTATCATATCATGTGTTCCTAAGAAAATAATCGCTGCTAATTTTAAAGGAATAAAAATTAAGGTTAATACAAATATATTAATTCCCCATGAAATTAATAAAGCCACTAAAACAAGCAGAATCCCATTAACCATCACACTCAAAAAGCTGTTAAATCCTGTTTTTCCACCAATTAGTACCATTAAAACAAATAAGAGCAAAACCAAAGCTGTTAAAGTAGTCATCTTAGTCCCCTCTTTTCTTTAAAAATACTAAACTTGTTAAACTAGCAAAAATAACTGTCAAACATATTCCAATTGCACTCATTAAACTTTGAATAGCGCCAAGTGATAAGGTGAACTCAAAACTAAAAGCCAAGGTATTATTATCACGTAAATATAAAATAGTCATCGGCAAAGCTTCAGCAATAAAAATTAAAACTAAAACATTAATAAGTGGTCCCATAATTTCTTGACCCATGGTTCTACCACTTAATAACAATTGCTTAACTGTTAAATCTTTTTTATGTTGTGTTAATTCATATAGACTAGAAACTATATCTGTTGCTTCATCCATAACGGCACCTAACACCCCCAATAATGCTTGGGCTAAAAACAGCGAACGTGGTGATTGCGTAGCATAGTCTACAGTTTCATATTTCATCCCTGCTTCACCAGTTAATTTCATTATTAAATAGCATATTCCAAATGAAACAAAGACCCCAACTAATGTTGCAAAATAAGTTGCCAGCATCTTTTTATTTAGCCCCTGCACAATTAACAAAGACACAAAAGCAAAAACAATGACTCCCAATCCATAAATTGCAAATATCTCTGTTCCATTTTCTTGAATATCAAATTTTATAATGAAATAAAATATAATCCAACTTAAAACTAAAGATAGCACTAGCCAAAAAGTATTTTTTCCGGCAATTACTAAAAGAAGCGTTAAAACAATCGTCGCGGCCAAAGCTAAAATCCAATCTCTTTTTGGACTTAACAAACTAATTTGTCCTTTATTGAAGGAAACTAATACCCTTTCTCCAGACCGATAAGCTTGGGTTTCTAATTGTGATTTTACATAATGATTTTTTACTGTGTAAATTTTTCCTTGATGTTTACCAGAAATCACCTTTAACTTTAAAGTTTGTACTCGTTTTTCATCATAATTTTTATATTCATCTTCAGTCTTTTCGGTTACTCGATCATTTAAGTTCTTATTTACAATAATTGCTGTATCCGCATAAGAAGAGGGCTTAAAATAAATCCAGCTAGTTATTATTAAACCCAAAAACAAGACAAAAAGTGTGAATAAATTTTTCTTAGTTAGTTGCTTTTTCCACATCATGTTCTTCCTTCCTGTTATTATTTTACCTACTAAAAAAAGATGACCTAAAAATAGGTCATCTTCTTATTCATTTCTTAACCAAGAAATCTTTCCCACCAGTGCTTTTTCTTAGGAAGTTGCATATCTGCTAAAGTTCGATGAACATTTTCTTTAGCACGCTTTGCGGCGTTTTCTTGAGCCTTCTTTAAAATCGCACCACGTACTTCATCTTCACTTTTTGACATATCTTCTGTAACTTCGCTTCGCTTTTGTTCAGGTGTCTTTTCTTCAATTTCTTCATCAAAGAAATCTTCATCCATCTCTGGCAAATCTTCAGTTGCTTGTGGAGCAGCTAACTGCTTTTGACTATCAATCAATGCAGCATTTTGTTTTTGCACTTCAGCAACCTGCTTTTGTAAATCAGCAATTGCTTGATTTTGATTGGCAATAGTTTGTTGCAAAGCTGATAATAGCTTAACTACTTGCTTAGAATCCATTAAGGCATTAGCTTGTTCTTCTATTTTTTTATCAGCTTTTTTTTGATCCTCAACTTTTTTGTCACTCACTGCAAATATTTGTTGGGCAGCATCACTCAACGTTAACCCACTTTGCTTAGCTAACTTATGAAAAGCTTTAAGATCGGCAATATTTTGAGCAGAATACAATCTTGCACGTTGACTAGTACGAGCATAATATTCTGAATCCCCAGTTGTTTTTTCAACAATTAAAGAATACTTTCTCAAAGTTGCCACACTAATTTTAAGTTCAGCTGCTGCAGTACTTGGATTTACTAATTCTTTTTCATTCAGACTCATCAATTATTCCCCTATTCAGGCTTATGAAGCAAAATTTTTTTGTGGTTATGGCGTTCAACTGCCAATTCAATCAAGCGAGAAATGAGATCGGTATATTTAATACCAGCTTCTTCAAATAATTTAGGATACATACTAATGTTAGTGAAACCTGGAAGTGCATTCAATTCATTGAAAATAACTTCATGATCACTAGTTCTTAACATAGAATCAATTCTAGCCATTCCACTACATTCAGTTGCACGATAAATCTTTTCTGCATTTGAGCGAACTTTTTCAACGATTTCTGCTGGTAAATCTGCTGGAATTTGCAAAGTAGTTGTTGAAGAATCATCATATTTATTTTTATAACTATAGAATGATCCCTTAGCATTAATAATTTGACCAACACCAGAAACGATAATATCATCATTACCTAAAACAGCAGTTTCAACTTCAGTACCAGTAATTGCTTCTTCTACTAAAACTTTATCATCATACTTAAAAGCTTCTGCAAGAGCTGGCAAATAATCTGATTCTGATTTAACATGAGTAATTCCGACACTTGAGCCTTGGTTAGAAGGCTTAACAAACAAGTCAGTTCCTAACTTTTCAGAAACATATTTATAATCAAGCTTAGAATTATTTTTATCATTGTATTCAAAACGCTTGATTGCCACCCAATCAGCAACAGGTACACCGGCTCTTTGAGCTAAAATCTTAGTAAATTCCTTATCCATTGTAACAGCTGCTGCTAGTACATCATCCCCAACAAATGGCTTATCAAGCATTCTAAAGAATCCTTGGATAACACCATCTTCACCAATATTTCCGTGAACAATTGGGAAGTAAACATCCATTTCAGGTAAATTAGCCAATTGTTCAAAGTTGGAAACATTAGCTAATTTATGTGGGTTTTTAATAGTATAAGTAGGGTCGTCCCAAACTTTTTTGGAATCTTCTAAACTTGCAAAATAGTTATCCTTAGTCAACCAAATTGGGTATACGTCATACTTTTCTTTATCAATTGCGTTGTAAATATTGTGGCCAGAAACAATGGAGACCTCATATTCTGAGGAGTTACCACCAAAGATTAAGCCAACTCTGGTTTTATCTGTCATTTTTTTCTCCTTTAATTGTTCGTTTTTTATCTCCTTATATCGTTCAATCTTTAATTATACGCATTTACAGCATGATTGGCGTATTTATTAGGAAAAAAACTAGAATTTTTTTAGCAAATATGTTTAAATTGTTACATAAATATTACAAAACCGTTACAAAAAGAAATGTGATATCATATTCTTATAGAAAAGGAGGGCTTCATCCATGAATTTCAAACGAAAACTTGCAACCATTTCTGCAAGTATCATGTTGCTAGCTCCAATATTTACTACAATTATCACTGCACCAGTTGCTAGTGCAGCAACTTTTACTAGCTCTGAACTTAATACTATTCGTTCCTTCCAAAACCGTTATTCAAGTTTGGATCAAACAGCATATAGTAAAAATAATATTTATACAATTACTCCTAACTTAACAGAGCCATTTTCTGCAGGACAAATTTCTCAAAACTACATTGATTCGCAATTAGCCTGGATTAACTACTATCGTGCTCTTTTTGGATTGCCAAGTGTTACTGCAAGTAAAACTGAAAATCAGAATGCGCAAGTGGCTGCTGCAGTTATGGCAGCCATTGGAGCTAATCCATTTCAAAGTCAACACGGCTTACCAAATGAATCTAAACCTAGTTACATTAGTGAAAGTGACTGGGAAACAGCAGTTGATTTAACTAAAAATTCAAATCTTAATTTCAACATTTTAAATCAATCAGCTGGAGATGTAATTACAGACTTCTTAACTGACAGAAACAATTTAACAGGAGGAGATACTGGCCACAGAGCCTGGATTCTCTCACCTTGGCTTTATACAACGGGAATAGGTGCTGCTTATGGAGCAAATGGCTATCGTTATTCTGTTCAAAGAGTTCTCAATTTAACAGATGTCATGAAAACAGCTACCAAATCAACTATTACTTATCCAAGTGAAGGGGTTTTCCCAATTGAATTATTGAGTGGTGGCAATATTTACTGGTCATTTTATTTAGCTAATGATCAAATTAAATCAACTCCAACAATAACCATCACTGACTTAGATACCGGCCAAAAAACAACTGCTACAAACGTGCATAATTATAGTTCAGGTTTCTATGGAAACTTTTCAACTATCATTACTTATAAGCCTGGAAATATAAGTTTAGTTTCTGGTCACCAATATCAAGTAAATATTAATGGAATTTACTCATATAGCTTCAAGTTATTTAACCAAGTTGCTGCTAACCAACCAAGTTTAAATACTTCCACAAAGAAATCTTCAGCTAATGTACAAAAGCAAGTTGAAGAAATTGCTAATAGCAAATCTTCCACTCCTGCTGAAAAAGACGTAAAAATTAAATCAGCTTTATTATTAAAGGCAGAAGAAATTAGTGATTCTCTTATGAAAAATAGAATTACAAACACTACTATTTTTGGAAGATCTTATCAAGATGATAAAAACTTCTATAATCTTGGCAAAAATCAATGGTTTAGAGATTTTTATCGAGTTTCAAATCCATTAATTAGTGCTGGAATTTTAGATTCAGATGACAATATGCTTGATAAACAAATTTACACTAGTCCATATGCTAACTTACAAACAAAAACATATGCTTATCTCAAGCCACAAACTAGTTATGCATATGGTCAAAGTATAATAATTGGTGGAATTACTTGGTATTACCTGGGACCAAATCAATGGGTTCAAAAAATTCCAAGTAAAAATCCAGCATAGAATAGGCATTTTAAATACTTTAAAAAAACACCTAGTTTAAACTAGGTGTTTTTTTCATAAACTATAAATCAATCCATTTATTTTGTAGATGTTATCTGCCAAGGAATAGTATTAATTACAAAAATAATTGCTCCAAACATAACATATTCCAAAAATACAGAACTTGCTAACTCTAACCAATATCCAAAATCAAGGAGAGTTATACTTTCAACATTAAAAATTAATGGTATCATCGCTAAAATGACATAAATCGTAATCATTAAAGCTCCTGTCCACATCCCTGCTCCTGTTACTTCATGAATTATAGCCTTCAAACGTAGCTTTTCTCTCATTTCCATCAATGTAGAAATCAATGATAAGATTAAAACAATTACCAAAACAGTGTTAATGATTAAAAACATAGTTACTAAATTAGCTTGTTGAGTAACATCTGCCAAATCAAAAGCTGAAATAATTGTATATACTGAGCTATCTCCTTGTTTTTTTAGGGCTTTCATAACACTCTGGGCTTCTGTATCTGAATTAGAATCAATTTCTTTATTCAACGTAGAATAAATTTCATTTGCTAAACTCGCATTATCAGTTTTAAACCAATGGATTCCTAAAGTATAATCTATTAATTCATCAGATAATACTTGAGTTTGATTTGAGGTCAATAAATTAGAGCTACTATTCTTTTTACCATTAACTAGCACTGCTAAACGATCAAATTTTGCATTAATCTGTGCATCAATTACAGCTTGGCCATTACTTGTCCGTGTAATTCCCTTCATAAATGATGGGTTCATTAATGTAAAACTAAATAATATTAAACTTACAACTACAAAAATCGTTGCAACAAAGGATCTTTTATAAGTTCTATTTTGTTCAGCATCAAGACGTCTAAGCTCTGAACGCGTCGTTTCTGCCATATTATTCTCCCTAACTGTAAATTTCTTTACCTTCGTCAAACATGTGGTCAATAGCAAAATGAATGCTACCGATATCTGCATTCCGAATTACTTGATGCCCTTCATCAAGCACCTTCTTAATTTCTGAAGCATCATAATTCATAAAAACGCCCATTAAAGTCGAAGTCATAAAATCAGCTATCTCTTCAGGGTTAAGGCTATGACTCTTACGTTTAAGATAAAGACGTCCACCTCCAGCTGCAATAAACGAAATACCTGAACGAATATTATCAATTTGGTCTGGAGTAAATTCTGAAATTAAATTTCTTTCAGTAATCCATGAATTAAGCATCTGGCTCCAGGTATCAAGAGTCGTATTATCACTAAATGCTTGTCTAATTACTTGATCTAATCCATTATCACGAATTCCCAAGGAGCCAATGATGTAGCAAAAAGCTTTGACCTGTGTGAATAAATTTTGCTTTTGATCTACGACATTTGTATAAACTTCATCCCATAAAGTATTAAATAAGTTGTGCATAATATCAGTAGTTAACTTTTGTTTATGTGGATAGTAGGATTGCAATAAAGACTTGGAAATCTCAGATTTTTCTGCAATCATTTGAAGCGATACATTATCTATTCCATATTCGCGAATCAATTTAAAAGTATTATCTAAGATAATTCTTCTCCGCTTCATATTCTTATGTCTTGCCACAACAGTCAACCTCTCTATCAATTTGTCTATACAATTATAAAGAATTATATCAATTACTTCTAGCTTTGTATAGTAATAAACAAAAACTGCCCCTTAAAAAGAGTCAGTTTTTCAATTTCTTAATTAATAACTAATCAGTTACTTAAGTCTATTTTGTTCATCAAAAATTTGGTGAATTGAACGATCATTGTATACATAATCAATTCCTCGTGCAAGTAATTGATCAACCGATACTCTAACAATTCTATCTGGATACTTTTCATGTTTAATAGTATCAGTAACCACGATTTGTTCAATTGGTAACTTATTCAAAACATCAACTGCATCGTGTGATAATAATGCATGGCTAGCTGCAACATAAACCTTAGTTGCACCAGCTGCTAAAACAGAATGAGTAGATGAAGCAACTCGTGAACCAGTATCAATTAAATCATCAACAATGATACACTTTTTACCTTTTACATCACCAATCATATCATGAACTGAATCATCATAATGAGCACCACGTTGATCAACAATCGCAATTGGTGCATTAAAGTTAGTTGCAAAGTTACGAGCTAACTTAGTGCCTGAATGATCAGGAGAAACAATCACTACATCCTCATCATCACTAGTAGCAATTCCATTGTCTAAGAAGTATTGTGCAAGTAATGGCAAAGCGTGTAAATGATCTACTGGAATATTGTAAAATCCTTGAATTTGTGAAGCATGTAAATCTAAAGTAATTAAACGATCAATTCCAGTTAATTGAAGTAAGTTAGCAACTAACTTAGCTGTAATTGGTTCACGAGAACGACTCTTAGTATCAGAACGAGAATAAGCCAAATATGGTACCACACAATTAATCCGGTGGGCTGATGCACGATGTAATGCATCACAGACTATTTCCAATTCCATAAAGTTTTCGTTAACTGGATCTTGAATTGATTGAATAACAAATACATCACAACCACGTACGGTTTCAGCAATGTTTACTGCAATTTCACCGTCACTAAAATGGTGGACACTTGTTTCAAGCAAAGGCATATGCAAGATATTAGCAATCTTTTCATTTAAAGCCTTATTACCACCTAAGCCGATTAACTTCATTGGGTGTAACATTTGATGGAGTTCTTCTTTATTCATTGTATGCCCCTTTAGAAAAATCTATATACAATTCTATTATAGACAAAAAAAGACTTTGGATAAACAAAGGGATTTAAAATATTTAATTTTTCACAATATTTTTTGCTATAATATCCAAGTATATTATTTAGGAGGATTTTATGAGAACATTTAGTATTGTTTTATTATTGATAATTGCAATTGAACACTTATTTATCGCCTTTTTAGAAATGACTGCCACTCCCCAAAAGCAAGCCAAAGCTTTCGGCGTTGATGAAGAATTTTTAAAACAAGCTGATGCTAGAATTTCTATGGCAAATCAAGGAATTTACAACGCTATGTTAGCTGTAATTATCATTTTAGGTCAATGGATTTTTACTGGAATTAATACTGTCTATGCTAACTTATTATTTTCAAGCTTCGTCTGTGTTGTAGGTTTTTTTGGTGGCTTAACCGTTAATAAAAAAATTTACTTTGTTCAAATGCTTCCCGGATTAGTTGCTTTAATTATTAGCTGCTTAGGACTATATATGTAAAAAAGAGCGATAATATCGCTCTTTTTTATTTACAAAATTCTTTAATTAAATCCAGCATTTTAAAACTATGAACTGTATAACTATTATGGGTTTGTCTAGGCATAATTACCAATCGTGCATTTTGCATAATTTGAGAATACCATCTTACATGTTCAACTTTAACCCAATCTTTTTCTCCGACAACACACAAAGTTGGCGTAATAATTTTTCTTAATTTTTCTGGTTCAATTAATGTTTCTGTTAATTCAACTTGGCTATCTGGATCCCGCTTAATGAATCTTTTTACTCCTTCAACGGCATAGTGATAAGGTTTAATCCCTCCACCATGTACAAAAACTCCAGCTACAATTGCCTTTTTAAGCATATTGGGATATTGACTGGCTAGCATTAAAGTTACAACACCACCGGCATCATAGCCATAAATATATGGCTGCTTTAAATCAAGTTTGCGAATAAAGGCTGCTAAATCACTAACTTCTTCTTGATAATGCTCTGCTGCATCCCCTTCACTTAAGCCATGTCCTCTCATATCTAAAACATAAACAGTATAGTATAAAGATAATGGTGCCAAAATTTTATCAAACATTCCACCATCTAAGTGGTGTCCATGAAGTAAGATTAAAGGTTCCCCTTTACCTAATTTTTGATAATATAATTCAATATTATTTACAGTAACTTTCATTCTTATTCCTAAATATCCTTAGTCAACATTTGAATTCTTGAGCAAAATTTTATTAGCTTTTTTCTTAGCCTTTTCTTTCTCGTGCTCTTGCATAATACTTTTTATAATTTTACTCCAAATTAAATAATTTCCTATAAATAAATCAGATGTTTTCTTTAAATTAGGCTTATGAACAATTGAATCAGATCGTTGCCAATAATGATAATAAGGCTTTTGCGTATAATAAACTTTTCTTGCTATTGAAATATATTTAACGTTAAAAATCTGATCCTCCATAAATGCTACATCTGTGTCAAAAAGTAAATTATGCTTTCTAACTAGCTTTGTTCGATATCCTTTATTCCAGCAATACCCTTTCATTGGAGAATCAAAAATATCAGTAAGTTTCATAAAAGCATTTCCTTTAGTCAGCACACCACTTTCCGGTTTACCAACAACATGACTTCTTCCCTTAGGACGATCTATATAATAACCACAGGAAACTAAATCACAATCTGGGTGTAATTTAAAAGCTCTCAAGAAAAAAGAAACATATCCCGGATCAACAAAATCATCCCCGTCATGAAAAGTAAAATATGGGGTATCCACTTGATTTAAGCCAATATTTCTTGCTGAAGAAGGTCCACCATTTTTAGTTTTAATTACAGTAAAATATGGAAATTTTGGCCGATATTCTTGCAAAATTTCGTTAGTCTCGTCAGTAGAACCATCATCAATAATCAAGAGTTTAAAATTAGATTCATCTTGATGAAGTAATGCATCTAAAGCCCGTGGTAAGTATTCTGCTAAATTATAGACCGGCATAATCACGGTTAACTTTGGTTGTTGCAAAATTCGGCTCCTCCTTTTCTTAAGATTATATCATCGAATTAGTTTAATTCCTATTTCAAGTAAAAGCTTAAAGGAAGTTGTAAAACTATTAAGCTTTCTTTGCGAAGTTAGCTTCTCATTTATCAAAACAGGTATAATATAACCATAAAGGAGTGAAATGTTATCATGAAAAAATTTATGGCATTTTTAGCTGCAATGATAATTGCAACTGGAGTTAGCTTCACTAATAAAAATACTGCTAAAGCTGACGATGACACTACACCTGTTGTAACTTTAGGTTCATCCTTAACTAGTAGTCAAAAGCAAGGTACTATCAATACCTTAACTCAATCATTAAACGGTGCTTCTTACAAAACTATTACGGTTACTGGAAGTGATTTAGTTAAATATCTTAATCCATCAGGTGAAACTTTTACCACTTCATCTGGGGTCTGGTCTAGTGCCATGATTCAAAAAACAAGTAGTGGTAGTGGTATTAATGTGAAAATTTTGGATTATAACGGTTCAAACAATATTACTACTATTACAGCTAACCAATACAAAAACGCTGCTTTAACTGCAGGAATTACTGATGCAAATATTTATATCACTAGTGCCACACCAATTGATGGATCTGGTGCTTTAGCTGGTATTTATGCTGCTTATGCTCAATCCGGTAATACTCTTAATCAAAGCCAAGTAAATGCTGCTCAAAGTGAATTAAATACTTTAAGCTCAATTACTCAAGATAACAAAAATAAAGACGGCTACAGTGATGCGCAATTAAATAATGCTGTTGCTGGAGCAAAAGCCGATATGGCAAAATATGGTTCAAATATCACTAATAATCAAATTACTACTATTGTTAATAATCAACTTGAAAAGAATAATTTAACTAATGTCATTACTAACTCACAAAAGCAACAAATTATTAACTTATTAATTACCATCAAAAAATCTGGAGCTTTAAATTCAAACAGTTTTAAAGAACAAGCTCAAAAATTATCTAGCCAAATCCAAGAAGGTGCCAAAAGTATTTTCAACAAATTAAATTCTCAAGATACTAAAAACTGGATTCAAAAAATAATTGATGCTGTAATTAATTTCTTTAAAGGATTATTCGGTGGAGTAATCGTTCTAAAATAAATCGATTCTATAAATAAAAAAGTTTTGACTATAGTCAAAACTTTTTTCATATACTTAGAAATGTTTAGGTCCATGCTTTTTTATCCGCCAAAAGTGGAATAAAACTGTTATCCCTAAAATACCAAAAACAATAAGTGCAAAGATACTATTTGGTATTTCAAACTCTAGTGGTGGCAAATTAAGTAATAATTTTAAGGCAATAATTCCAATTAAAATATAAGCCATAGGTTCAAGTTCAGGAATATGTTCCATCAATCTAATAATAATTTCGGCTACTCCCCGCATGCACAAAATCCCAATCATCCCACCGATTAAGACAATCACTGGATTTTCAGCAATTGCTAAAGCCGCCAAAACCGAATCAATCGAAAACACAATATCCATCAGCTCAATAGAGATAACTGTCCGCCAAAATAAAGAAAAGACATGCTTTTTATTTTTATGTTGAGAATGATGCTTGTGCTTTGCTTTAACTTTTTCAGGATGATGCTGTTCATAGAAGAACTTAAAGCATAAATAAAATAGGTACACACTACCAACTAATTTAATTTCCCAAAAACGAATTAAATATGTGCCTATACCAATAATAATAAAACGAAAAAGATAAGCTCCCCATAAGCCATAAAGAAGTGATTTTTCTTTCTCAAGTTTGGTAGGCAATACTTGGGTTTGCGCTGCTAAGACAACAGCATTATCAACAGATAAAAGACATTCCATCAAAATTAATGTTAAAATTATCAGCCAATCTTTACCGCTAGTAATAACATGGGTCCAATTATTTATTTCAAAAAACGGTTGATACATTTTAAAAATTATCATTCAGATGACTCTTTTCTATTTTTACATTTTATCCATATAAACATTTAGTGCTTTATCAACAAAGTTATTTCCATAATTATCTTCATGTCCATGAGTCCATTCAAACTCTGCATTTTTAAATTGTGGTAATAACCTTGATATTTCTTGCCACAATTCTTTGTTTTTTAACTCACCCTTACTTCTTTTCCAACCATTATTTCGCCAAGACCAAATCCATTTTTCAGTTATTGGTCTTAACACATAACGAGAATCTAAAACAAAGATTGTCTTCTTATTATTAAGTTTTAAAGCCAAGCTTCGTTTCATAGCTTGAATAAAGCCAGTTAATTCCATCTGGTTATTGGTTGCCCCAAACTCTCCACCAGCTTTGCTAACTCTTTTTCCATCATATTCAATTAAATATGCCCATGCTGCCTTGTCGTTTTTTTGAACATGGCTACCTTTAATATTCCCATGATTTCTACATCCACCATCACTAAAGATAACTACCTCGTATTGACTGTAATCTGCTTTAGAAGTAGCGGACTTGCTTTTTACCTTAGGCACATCGTCTAGTAACCTGCTTTGTGCTTTAACTTTTTCGATTGCGGCGTTTAAATTATCTTCACTGGGCTTCATAATGGCTCTTTTTTGATCAGTGGATAAGTTCAAATATTGACTAGCTTCTAAAAGATTACTGAATGATTTGTATTCAGCTCCGCTAAAACCATCAACTTGTTCTTTGCACTCATCCCAAGTCCGGAAAACTCCAATTTTTCGACCTTTTTTTACTGCATAAAACTTCATTTATTGCTCCAATCATAAATAAGTCTCAATTAATGTTAAAATACTACTATATAATACACAAGAAGGAGGTCAATATGCTCTTTAATTCTCGAAAGTATATTGAAGAAACTGAACACAATCGAATTAAGCATTCTCAAGATCCTTCAATGTTTGAATTGATCAGCTTGGGAACATTAGCCAGTTTTCCTCCTTCACGCTTTTTATTACGACTGCATCCCAATAAAATCACCTCATATTCCAATTATAAAATTGAACCAAGTACTTGCCAACAAACTCCAATTCTATATATTCATGGTTTTCGTGGTGGAGATTATACAACTAGAGTATTAGTAAAAGAGGCTGGTAAAGCCAAGCATAATCCACATTATTTAAAGGTTACTTGTGATGCAGTCGGCAATTTTACTCTTGAAGGTACTTGGACAGGAGATCAATATCCTATTGTACAATTAGTCTTTCGCCATAGAATTGCTGGCATGAGTGCTATCAGCTATTATTTAAGTCGAATTCTACCTTTTTTGAAAAAACAATTTAAATTTGATACCTATTTTGCAGTAGCTCACTCCCTTGGAGCACCTGCTATAGTTGCAACAGCTATGCATTATTTTAAACATAAAAATTTTCCGACTTTAAAAAAAGCAGCCTTAATAGCTGGCCCTTTTGATGGTGTAACTTATTTAGGTGATATTCCTAACGTTAATTATCTTGGTGAAAAAGGACGCCCCATTGCCATGAATTTAACTTACTTAAAGTTTATTTTAGGTAAAAAAAGAATTTGTCCAGATGCAAGTGTTTTAAATATTTATGGAAACATTTTGGATGAAACTAATACTGATAAATTCATCTCAGTTGTTTCAGCCAAAAGTATTCGCTATATTTTGGCACCTCAGTTAAAGTTTTATCAAGAAGTTGAAATCAGAGGGACAAACGCTGAGCACAGCTGGTTACATGATGATCCATTTGTTAATAATATTATTAATCGATTTTTAGGTTTAAAATAGATACAATAAAAAGAAATGGATCCGTGTACTTTATAATTTATCATTTATTAGCAATAATCAAATGGAGGAATTATCTGAGTGTTTTTGCTCAAATATATACATATCATTATCATTAGTATCAATACTATTTTAGCTTTTTATGTAGTTTTCAGAAGAAAAAGATCTGTAGCTACTGCCTGGGCATGGTTAATTATTTTACTAATTTTTCCAATTTTAGGCTTTATTTTATATGGCTTTTTTGGTCGGGGATTATCACAAGAAAATCTTTTTGCAATTAATAAGCAGAATCACATTGGCCTGCGAAATGTACAAAAGATGATTCCCCGTTTTCAAAAAAGGGCTGGGAAATCTGATACTGCCCATAAAGCACAGGTAGCGATTGAATATTTTAACCAAAACCGAGAAGCTCCTCTTTCTAAAAATAATCAAGTAAAACTTTACACTGACGGACATGAAAAATTTCAAGATTTGATGCTAGATATTGAAAAAGCACGAGAAACAATTAATGTTGAATACTATAGTTTTTATAACGATAACATTGGTAATCAAATATTAAATTTATTAGTAAAAAAAGCTAAGGAAGGTATCAAAGTTCGTCTAATTTATGACGCTTGGGGATCATTTGGAGCAACCAGTAAATGGTTCGATAAATTACGTAAAGCTGGTGGAGAAGTATTACCATTTATTACCTCACGCAATATGATTCTTAGATACCGTATTAACTACCATTTACACCGAAAAATCGTCGTTATTGATGGTCGCATTGCTTGGACTGGTGGTTTTAATGTGGGAGATCAATATCTAGGAAAAAAGAAAAAATTTGGTTATTGGCGTGATACCCATGTTCGAATTGTTGGATCAGCCGCCCTACTTTTACAAGAGCGCTTTGTCATGGATTGGAACGCTTCTATTACTAAAATTAGCCAAGTTATTACTTTTTCAGAGAAGCTCTTTCCTGACTTAAATGAAGATGAAATTACTGAACATAATGTTGCAACCCAAATTGTTGCAGATGGTCCTGACAGCGAAATACCATATATGCGTAACGGCATGATGAGGTTAATGCTCCTAGCAAGAAAAAGGCTTTGGATACAAACTCCTTACTTAATTCCAGATGACGCCATGATTGCCACTTGGCAAATTATTGTTAATAGTGGTGTTGATTTACGTATAATGATTCCGTCTAAACCTGATCACCCTTTTATTTATCGAGCAACCCAGTGGTATGCTAATCAATTAACTAAAATGGGAATTAAAATTTATATTTATGATAATGGTTTCTTACATGCCAAGACAATTGTCGGAGATTTCGACTATGCCGTTGTTGGCTCAATGAATCAAGATTATCGTTCATATAGTCTTAATTTTGAAGATATGGCTGTATTTTATGATAGTAATATTAATCATGAATTGGCTCAAATATTCGAAGAAGACATGAAAAATGCCCATTTACTAACAATTGAAGAAATTCAAAATCAATCACACTATTTACGTTCACTTCAAAGCTTTTCACGCTTATTATCACCAATACTATAATTAGGGAATACCACATAAGTAATCCTTTTTATTTTATTATTTGAGATTATCTAACAATTAGAAAAAAAGCGTATAGTCGTAAGACTATACGCCTTTTCTATCACTTAAAATGAGTAATCATTAAAAGTACTAATTTTTTCACTGACTGCCAAAGTAAATTACTCCACTTTTTTAACCAATTAATTGGTACCATCATAAAGAAAAACATTATATCCTCCTTTCTTTATAAAAAGCTTTTATATTAAATTCCCTTGAAACACGAAAACAATATACTATAGACTAAAAGATATTATCTAAAAACTGAAATAACAAACAGAAAGGGTTTAATATCACATGGTCATATCTGATTTAACTGAAAAAGATAAAAAAAGGCTAAGAAATTTAACTCTGCATATTGCTTTAACTAGTCCTTTCATAAAAGTAATTTATGCTATACTTTTGTTTTTAAACTTAGGATTTTTTATTTTTTATTGCACATATTATGGTGCTATTAATGCATTTATATTTACCTTTAATCTAATGATAGTTCCTAATTTATTTTCAATACTCGTTATTACATTTAGTATTCTTTTTTATTTAATAATGTGGCATTTTCGTAAAAGGAAACTTCCCCAAAAATCTATTATCTTTTTAACTAAAGAAGAAAATATTGATACAAGTATATTCCACGATTTAAATATTAAAATCTGAAACTGTCAAATTTTTTGTGTAAATAGATTTTTCTCGTAGATTGATTTTTTAATCTTTTATTTAATCAAAGTAGGATTCTAAGGTATCCTGAACCTGAAATATTGGTTACAATTTTTCCAGTCGTATTAAGACGTGGCGTTAGTGCCACTCCAGAGTCGGTAATAAATAATATATATTCAACACCAGTTTCCTTATCAATAGCCTTTTTAAAACCCATCATATCTTGTAAGTATTTCATTAATAAACCTCACTCTATTCTCTTTCTCTCTTTTCTACCGCTAACAATTTCAGCAATTGGACTTTTATTAGTTTCATATCAAGTCGTTTATGAATTCCATAAATTAGAGAAATAAATGATATCAATAAAGGAACTAAAGCCAAGCTTCTAAACATGCTTGGGAGAAGTTGAATACTTGAAAAGAGATAAAGAAAGATACCCAGTAAATTAGGAATAACTATCATAAAAGATATAAAATTTGCTAATTTTACATCTCTCCTTGACTCTTCTTGCAATTTATTTGAAACCCATATATAGACATATTCGTCCATATAATTTGGAGGTAAAAGATAGTATTCATCTGATGATAATTCAACTCTGATTTTATTAAATCCTAGTTTACCCAATCTTTCTTTAGTCGCATTATCAAGTCTGTCAGTTACTAGATCCGTTATTTGATTTTTGAAAATCAGAAATTGTTTATCACAATGATCTTTAACTGCAATATTCTGTAAAGTATTTAAAATTTGTTTCTTTAACCGAGTAAAATCAAAATAAGAATCTAAAATTATCAACTTATCTGCAACATCAGAATTGGAATCAATTTTTGTATTCTGCTCAATAGCATGATCAATTGCTGAATTTAAAACTATATCAAGTCTCCCTCGGTTAATAATCTTTTCTGTTTGCTTCTCTGCTTGACTAAATAATCGTTTCTTTTCACTGATAAGACGTGATGCTTTTTCATCAAGATCTTTATTTGATATCATTCTGATCTACTTTCTAATTTTGCTAACCTAAAATACTTAAAAGTTTTTCAATAAAAAATTAAATATCTTAGATCCGATGAAATAAATTACCAATGGAACAATAATCATAAATAAAATCACATATATAATTAATTCTGAGATCATTACCTGATGATCAGAAAATAACCAATAAATATATATAGAGATCGCAAGAATATACCAAATAACAAGCAAAAGAATAAAAAAGGAATCTACATTCATTTAATCGATTTTCTCCTTAATAAGTCTATTAATATGCAAAATCATTAGAGCAGTAAAAATTATTGCAACTAATGAAATAAATCCATTGGCTTGTCCTTGAAAAATAGATATTAAATATGCGATTAAAAATGTAACCACAATAAGATCATCTACAAATATCATTAGAAAATGCGGATATCTTACTTTTCTTTTCATCTTTCTCCTCACTGTTGTTTTCTTTTATTTTGATAATTCAATAACGCAACAAACTATAACCGAACACATAAATACAATTTGAACTATTAGCAACGTATCTCTGCTATACTTCTGCTTTTTAAGTAAAAATGTATATATGATTTGCAACAGTATTAAGCCGAAAATATAAAAAAATTGTATTTTCATAATCTTCCCTTTGATCAATAACTTTTTTAATTTTTCATATACCAGTCTGAATGGAAATAATATAAAGCTCTTTTAGGTACATCATGCCAGCAATATTTTTCTTTTCCTGATTTAATGAAAAGACCGTTTTTTCGCAACTCGACTATCTTCTGCTTATTGCTCATATGTGTATTGAGTCCAAAATAATTGAATACGCTTTTCAAATTATTGGAAAACATAAGCGAGTCCCCATATTTGTTTATAACTTTATATGCAAAATTGGGCTTGGTTTTTAGTCTCTGCTTTTTAAGCAGCCTCTGAACATGTCTTTTGCTAAGACCAATACGTTTACCAATTTGAACAGCATCGTAACCTTCTTCAAGCAAACTTATAATTGCTTTTTGTTGATCAGCAACTTCAGGCTGCAGCTTTAGAATCTTTTCGCCTAAGGAGTGAAGTCTTCGTAAATTTTCATCATCATCAGGAGCCTGTAAAACTGTCCTGTACTCATGCTCTACTTCTTCGACTAGGTGTAAGAGTTTACTATTTGGTTTAACTGAACTAGACATTTGCTCCTATACCTCTATTTATTATTTAAAAAGGTACATCTAAATCATCGTCTAAGCCGAGATCATCTAAGCTAGTAAAGTTGCTATCATCAGTAGATTTCTGATCTTCTATCCCAGTTTTCTTCCCTTCGGAGCTTTTTCCGCTTTGATCTAAACTCATATCATGACTAGCGCCTTCCGAATCCGTTGAAACGTTGCCCAAATTATTGTTTTGTTCATCTTTATGCTTAGGGCGAGCTAGAAGGTCAATAGAATTAGCAATGACTTCAGTAATGTACTTCTTTTCTCCATTCTTATCAGCATATGTATTGCTAGTAAGTTTTCCAGTGACGCCAATTAAAGTTCCCTTTTTAGCGTACTGATGGCATACTCTTGCCCAATTTCCAAAAGCAACAATTCTAAAGAAATAAACAACTTCCTTGCCATTACGGTCTCTGTAATCATTCACAGCAATATTAAAAGTCGCAACATCTTTTCCAGACTTAGTAGCTTTTAATTCAATATCCTTTGTCGTTCTTCCCGTTAAATTTACACTATTCATAATTAAGCCTCTCTGTTCTCCGCTACCCATTTTTGACTTGCTTCAGCAAATTTTGGATCTCGGCTGTCAAATTTGTAATAAACCTGAGGTCTTTGACCTACACTCTTTTTAATGTCCCTGATTACATGGCTATACCAATACCGAGCATTGCCAATCGGAATTTCAGACAAATCTTGGAGAAATGCATCAACACACTCTTGATCAAATTTCACCAGTTGTTCAGGAACATTCGATTTCATATCAATTTGATCCTCAATTGCTTTTAAAGAAACACCTGATTCAATATCAACGAGTGCAGCTGTAATTATGGCTTTTCCTTCACTGTTGGCAGGAGATTTCTGAATATGAGCAATGCCCATCTGTTTATCCAAGTACTCTATATCAACACTTGGCATTGCCACTTTTACAAACTTTTTCAAATTATCGGCCCATAAATAAGCAAGATAACCGTAAGTACCAATATAAATATCTACCTGTGCCATTATTCTATTTGCTCCTCTTTAATTTAATTCTCGTCCCAATGTCCATCTTCCTTTAGCCAATCTTGATTTTTGATCTGCATCATTAACTAAATGAATTTCTGCAGGTCTATCAATACCCGGTCTGATAGCATCTAATATGCTTAAATAAACATCAGCAGGATTTCCAGCAGTAAAGATATTCAGATTGGTTCTAGTATAATGATCAATCAATTGGTTATCCAAAGAGGCCAAATCAGAGTCAAAAATATATCCGCCATAGCCACTGGAATTCAACGTATCTAAAGGTGTACCTGTTTCAATATCAACTAAAACGGCCACAATTTTATTCATGTCAAAATCAATATTATTTGCAATTCCAAGAGATATATTTTTTAGAACATCGAATTGAATTTCTTTCACTACAACTTTTTTAAATTTATGTTCTTTTGATACATAAAGCCAACCTAAGTAACTTTTGCCAGTCCATTTTGAAATTAATTTTTTATTCGTCATTTTCTCTTCTCCCAATTTAACTGATTTCCATTCTTCTGCTTTTAGGACTCTTTACGTGTACTTTGCCGTGCAAATGACTAACGTACTTACAGCCAAACGGCAACTCAATCCAATATGCTTTAATAGGCTGGGTTAAAATGCCCTTTTTAGCCAATTCATTTTGGTTTTTATATTTGAAATCAAAATATTGATAAGCATCTTGCATGTCAGTTACGTATAGCTGAAACTTTCGATCAAAGCTGAAAAGATTCCATTTGAAAATGGTATTGTCTGCCGAAGATTTCAAAACTGAACTAATCCAATACATAGGTATCAACGTTTTAGAGCAAATCTTCGCGTCAGAATAACCGCACATTTTCATGAAAACAATTATCCTTCGCCACTTTGCAGGCAATTTAGAAAACTGATCTCTTCTGATTCGGTCACTTATCTCGTTATAATTATTCGGCATTTGAAAGTGTTCAAGCTGTGCTAATGCTTTTTGAAAATCAGAATCATTGCTAGGTACGTTTAGCAACCCATTGTATTTATTGCTGAGCTGTAGAATTTTTTTATCAAGAACCTCAATTTGACGATTTGCAAGTTGTAATGGTCCAGAATTAACTTTTCCCATCTGTTGCTCCTTTCAAATCAGTTAAAGATAATTTTTGTCCTTTGCGATTGATTACAAATTTGTAAGTTTTATTCTCTAACTCAAATCTCACTAGAGCAGGATCAGCGATTAAAATCATAGGCTTGTCCTGATCATTTAATTTTTGAACACCAATATCTTTCATGATTTTATAAACGCCTACTTTGGTCCAATCAACTTTTTTAGCCAAAGCATGATTATCTCGTGCCTTTAAAGCATCTAGCTTTTCTTGAACCGGTTCTTCGCGAACTAAATACATTACTTATCCTCCCTTGCTTTTTGAAACGCATTAATGAGCGTTAACACGGTTGTTAACGCAAAAACTATGATTATCGAAATCAAAATAAACGGTCGCATCACATTTTCTACGCTTAAATAAGACTTGCTGCCAATCGGAATAAGCAATAGTAATAGAGCCACTATGAGCACCATTCCGGATTGTTTCCAAAGCCTTTTATACTCAAAAAACGACATTTTGAAACTTTCCAAAAACTTTCCTCTCAAAAATACTCCTCCAATTAGCTATTCCAACAGATCATCAATTCCCGAATCATGATAGAGTTGCTTAGTTTCTTCAGCATTCATTGTGAAATCACTATTCTCGGTATCTTTAAATTCTGATGTTTGAATCGACGTTGAACTATTTGAATTTTCTTTAATGTCTTTTTCATCATCACCTTCAATTGCTCTGATAGTCTGTTTCCACTCTTGTTGCAACTCCTTTCTCGAAGTGTCAGTATTTTTTTTGACAGGGTGTTCTTTAGCATATTTATCCCAATCCATTACCTTACGTATTTTTTTATGCGACTGATTTGGCGAACTAGATCTTTTTTCGGATAAATCCAGTTCATCGTTAAAGCGACCTGCAAACCAATTGTTGCCATTTAGAATGTATCGGAACGATATATCATTAATTTTTAGGTACTTCAAATAGCATTCCAGTTTTGAGCGCATAAGCAGGTAAGTATGTTCACTTGGATTGTCTAAAATCCAATTTTTATAAAATTCAAATGCTTCACTTTCTCCAACTTTTTTTGGATATAAATTCCAGAGATTTTTAAAGTCGATTTCGATTTGTGACTCAATAATAGTAGTCTCTGTGTAATCTATGGAATTATCTTGGTAATCTCTTGGTATAGGTCCGGAAGAAACTTCCGAATCTAAATCGGAACTTTCTTCCGCTTGCATTTGTAAGTTTCTTCCGCTTGGATTAGGAACTTTCTTCCGTCTCGATCTGGAAGTTTCTTCCGAATGCATAGTGGTAGGCTTTTTAGCAGTATTTTCATTCGAAAACAATGAATTCAATTTGTCATAGTCAATCGAGTACCACTTTGTTCTATCAAATTTTGCTTTGTTAAAATTAGCAGTCAATATGATGCCTTTTTCAATAAGTGAATTAAAACGGTCTCTTACAGCTCTTTCGGTTAACCATGGAAATTGATTTTGCCACTCATCAATCGTGTTATATATCCACTTTCGACCTTCAAATTCATTATTTGAGCGTGATAGCCAATACTGAACTTGCTGAAGCATGACAGCTTCATTGATATTCTTAAGAGCAACCGCTAGTGAAGGTAAAACTTGTAGAGGAGGTTCATTAATTAATAAGCTACTTGTGTTTGATACTTTAATATTCATGTTCATACCTCTACTTGTTTCCCAAAAAACTATTTAAAATGTCATAATCAATTGAATACCAACTCTTTTGGCTAAACTCTGAACTAACAATTATGTGTTTCTTTTTTAGGGAATCTAAAAAAGCCATAATATCTTTTTCTGGAAGCCAGGGGAAAATCTCTTTCCAATCTTGAAATTCAATAGGTACCCATTTTTGACCTTCAATTTCTTTGTTCGCCTTTCGCAACTTATTTTGAAGAGCTTGAAGCACAATTGCTTCATGAATATCGCACAATTTAACTGCAAGTGAAGGCAATAATTGTAGTGGTTGTTCATTAATTAATAATGGACTTAAATTAATTGTTGTTGACATAATTTATTCCTTTCGTTTTAAAAAAGTTGTTTTGGATATCCAAAGAGTTCGAGCTCCAGTTTAAAAGTTTGACCAGTCACTAGATACTCTCGTAAGCCGTGACATGTTTCAGTAAGCTTGATTGGTAGAACTACTTGATTTTTGTAAAACAGATAGCAAACTGCCTCCTTTTCTCCATCTAATGTCCAGCCAATATTTCTCATAAAAGTCGGATCTTTTATCCTGCCTTTAGAATCAACGAGCGCAACGCTGACATAAAATCCTAATTGAAGTAGCTTAATTTCAAACATATTTTGGAAATCTTCTTTTTTTCGATTTTTAAAAATAAAATTCTGCATTTCTTTATAATCGGTGAGAAACATCCGCTGTTCCTTGGATTTATTTGCACAAATTGTATTTAAGTTCAGAACTATCATGATTTATTTGTAATTTTGTGTAAAATTAGCTATACTAGTTTTAAAAATGTTTATTCAAAACCTTTATTCCCAGAACTATTACGTCACTTGGTAACTTGACGTAATAGTTCTTTTTTTATAAATTATTTCTCTTTCAATCTATCGCTAAAAGCGTTATTACTTCCAAAAAAAATATATTCTAAAGGTATTTTGTAAAAATCTGCTAATCTTTTCATTTGCGCAAGTGTTAAATTGCTAGAGTCATTTTCCCAGCTTCTTAAAGTTGGAACACTAACGCTACCTTTTGCAGCCAGTTCCTGACTTAGATTCAAGCGTACCCTTAGATCCTTTAAAGTATGTTGCACTCCAATATCTTGATTTGCCATTATATCTCTCCTTCCAATCATTATTAATTTAATATATACCGCTTTTAGCGTTTTTACAAGATACTTTTTGCAAAAAGCAAAATTTGTTTATGCTTTTAGCGATATTACATGTTATTATATAGATACTTTTATTGGTAGAAGAGAAGGGGGATTATATGAGTGCAAACATCAATACTATTTTTAGTCAAAATTTTACTAATCTATTAAAAAATCGATTTAAAACTTTAGCAGATTTTTCAAAAGAAACAGATACAGCCTACTCTACCGTGTCTGATTGGAAAAATGGAAAGAAGTTGCCACGTGCGGGTGGTTTACAAATGATTGCTAATTATTTTGATACTGATATTCCTTACTTAATTACTGATCATACAACTACTAAATCTGAAGAGCCTTTAACTGAAATAAAAAATAACAATTGTTTACAATTTGAAGGTCAACGCATGACTCCAGACGAAATTAAATACATGACAACGCAACTTCAAATGTTTAGATTATATAAAAAAAATAATGATAAAGATCCCGAAAATAACGATAATCCTGATAAATAAAAAAGTCGCTATTCACTCTACCAAAAGTTATTAAGCGGCTTTTTGTTTGCTCTATTTTTCTTTCACAATTGTGGATTGCCTTCATCAGTCGTTTTACAGCTTTTACCATCTTTATTTAGAAAGCTAGTAAAGGCATTTTATAAAATATATACTTTTTTTAATACAATAATTACTTGAAAGGATAATTAAATGAAAAATTTAAGACTTAAATATATCAGAAGTAAAATGGGCTTTACACAAAAAGAATTAGCAAACTACTTACAAGAAGCAAAACATTTAAAAATATCACGAGGAACAATTGCAAAATATGAAAGTGGCGTCAATTTTCCCTCAAAAAGAACTTTAAAAGCTTTATCTAAAGCTTTAGAAGTATCTGAAGACTTTTTAGCAGGTAATGGTTTGCAAACTGAAGATATAGAAGATACACTGCTTAATCTTTTACAAAAAAACTTCTTTATTTCATACTCATATTCAAACTCAAATAATAGTACCCATAATGCTATCCATCATTATCTTGAATATTTAGAAAAAGAAAACGAGCCTTATAATTTCTACAAGGACAGTAATGGTGATTTAAACACTGTGCTAGTAAATACAAAATTTCCTAGATACAAAGAGATTGACAATTTTTGGAAAAATAATTTTAAATTTCTTTTTGAAGATAGAAAATTCAAAGAAACATTAATTGGATCTAATAAAACAGAGTTAAAAGAAGAAGTTATCCAAAGGATTAATGAAGAAGTTAATAAAGACATTAAAAATCACAATGTAACAACCTTTATTAATCTAATTGATGAAATAAGCCATAATATAAAACAAGCTGCCATAAAAGAAAGCAAAAATAAAATTTCAAAAAAAGAATTGTCAGACATTATCAATATACAAATTGAAAGAATACCAAGAAATGAAAAATAGAATCAAAGAATTAAGAAAGAAAAACAGTTATACACAAGAAGATTTATCTAAATTACTTAAAAATGAAGGGATTTCAGCTAATAGAACAACGATTTATCGATATGAATCTGGGGCACGAGTCCCTAGTGAAAAAACATGGAAAGGTCTAGCAAAAATATTTGATGTTCCAATAAATTACATAAAAGGCAATGGTCTTCAATATGACGAAATACCTAGCAAAATTTTAAGCGAATTAATTAATACTTATTACGATGACTTTGAAGATATCGTCTTTACTACACTGAAAAATAATATTAAATACTGGCTAATAACCAAAGAGGTAAAAAAAATTGCAGATAGTCTAGATTCAAAGTCATCTTTAACTACAGATTATGGCAAATTGTTTTGGAAAAACGTGTTTAGCTTTTTATTCAAACCAAATATTTTTAAAATAGCAGAGGGACAAAACACCATCTATTTACAGTGTAAAATGAATTCATTAATTGAACAAAAATTAAAAAAAGAAATTTCAAACAATAAATTTGTTCATAACTTTAGAGAGAAAGATGCGAAGCTTATGCAACAATTTTACAATTGTAATAATAAGTATACTTTTATTCCGGCAATTGATGACTTAATAAATTATTTACAATACTATAAAACTCAAATTCAAAGAGAGCAAAAATAGCCTTAATAACTTGCTGCTCCTCCTAATTTGAATTTACCAGTAGCTCCTAAGCACAAGCCACTAAAGATGTGGTGGCAATGTTTAATGCAAGCAACAATTTATTCTCCGTTTCCCACACCGTCTAGACTTAACCTACATTACACGACTTCCTTAAAATATAATCGTTGTTCCGACTGTCATTACATTATATAATATGGTTATAACAAAAAAGGAGGATCTATTATGTACAATAATGCCTTAAAAAATAAAACTAAACTGTTTAAAGCAGGAAATTCATGGAATTTTAGAGTTACCAGCAAAGATAGAAAAGCTCTTGATGCTGATCAAAATACTATTTTTGAAAAAATAATTGATCCAAATGGTCAAAAAATTATCTTCAAAAAAATGGAAGCCGTTGATCCTTCATTGGATAGCTTTATGGATACATTTTACCAAGAACATGGAGATTTGATGAAAGAATTAGAAGACAAATAATGTATTACGTCAATAAATTAACTTTTATCGCTATCAATAATGAAGTAGTAAAAAGATCAGATAAAAATACCTTCGGTGTACAGTATCCAGAAGGATTAGATATAATCACAGAACAGCCTAAGCAAGTTTTATTTGGACATGAACTATATCCTACTATATGGTTAAAAGCTGCTTTTATTTTGCAAAAAATTACAAAAAAACATATATTTTCCGATGGTAATAAAAGAACAGCACTTGCCTCTACTACTTTTTTTCTGTTTAAGAACGGCTATAAATTGAATTACACAAAAAATGAAGGACTGAAATTCATTCTTTATGTTACTAATAGTGATGATACAGAAGATATCATGAAATTTGCTGCCGATTGGTTAAAAGTACACAGTACAAAAATAATAAATAATAACGATTAAAAGCCACCCAAATTGGGTGGCTTTTGTCATTTATAGGCTTCTTTAGAAAGGAATAATAGTATATCAAGATTGCTTTTAAAAGTCAAAAAAGGAATATAGAAGCTGATCTTGTAGCATTCTATAGTCCCTTTAATTATATTAAATTGCTTGAATTAATTCTTCAGCATAAGCATTTAATTCTTTTACCGAACTAGATTTATGTAGTACGCATTCAATCTCATAAGCTAGAGCAAATAAATTTAATTCTTGATACTCCCAATTTGAGTTCATAAAGACCGCTCTATCTTCTGGAAAACTTACTGGAATGTACTTTGGATTAGCATCATCGAGCCATACGCAGCTAATCCCATTCTCTTCAGCATATTCTTCTAACTTAGCTACTAATGTCTTTTCTTTTTTGTCCATAATAAAAAAACTCCTTTAATTCTACAACCGACAATTATTGGAGCTAGCTTCAATACAAGTGTTATAACTTTTAAAGCTTATCAGACTAAACGTAAAAAATGGGAAAGTTATACGTCTTTTTTGGATTTTTGAATAATTTTTTATACTGCACTGTTTCAATAATTTAAAAGCAAAGTATGCTTATCTATCTAGAAAAAGACCAGAAAATACTGATTCATCAATATTTTCTGGTCTTTTTCTTTTACTCTTAGTTGCACAGACACAAAGAATTTTATTCTTTGCTACAAAGCTCATTTTAACACATATAAAAATATGAATTCTTATATTTACTCATAATTTTGTACACAATTAATCTGTAATTAACTATTTAATACAAATGATTGCATAATCAATTACTTTGTATTAACAAATTGTTGGGTTATACATAAAAAATGTTCTTTGTATTTACAATTTAAATACAAGTTATTAAATAAACTAATACGTTATATTAGATTGTGATTGCATTGTTTAATATTTTGTATTGTATTGCTTAATACGCAACCAAATTGAATTGTAAAATAAATTCAATAAACTAAAAAAACTATTAAATCATGATATTAACAAGCCTGATTTAATTTTAATGTTTGATTTTTGTAACCAATTATCTTTATTAATTAAGATAATCCTTTTGTAAGACTATCATAATCCTGAATACTATCTTTTTTTCCCTTATTTGATTTATTTACATCAGTAGAAGCTACTTTTTTAGTCTTTTTAGGTAAATTATTATACTTATCTTTCTTCTCACTGTCATTTTCATCTGATGAAGTATCTACACCAGAAAACAAATTAACACTATTATTATCTATTGCATTGTTTATAAGGAATGTTTTTAAATCAACATTACCTATCTGATTGCCGACTAATTTAATGAGTGCCCTTATAGATTCACTTTGATTAGCTTGTGTACGTAGCCAATTATCTTCTTGACTATCTTTTTTTATTCTAACTATTAAGTTTCTAGAGTCCGACATATTTATCTCACCTATTTATTATTAATCGATTCATTTCGTGATGTTGCTATCGCTTTTAGCCCTATTAGGTTAGCATATGCAGCATACTTTTCTCCTAACCAAATAGTAGTTGCGGAAGACCTGTGATTTTCTAAAGTTGCTTTAATTTGTTGCTCCAAATCAGTACGTTCCATCAATGGAATCGAACCTCCACCCACTACATAGACAGCATCAAGGTTATCAGCAGCACCAAGAATACCATTAAGACCACTAACTATTTTACGGATTAGTTTTGGAGTAGCTGATTGCTCTGATTTTAGGGCAAAGTCTCTATTTTCTTTTTCCATTTTTGTAAAAGGTTTGCTGTTTAACAATTTCTTAAAAGCAACTACATCTTTAACCGTATAGCCGCCGCTTGATGCCTTTGGTAAATATTTCCAGGCACTAGATAAAACGTGTCCATAACCGTACTTAATACTTGAGGAATTAAACGCATCAGCTTCTCCATTTACAATTAAAGCCAATTCCGTAGTCTTAAATCCTATATCTATTACTAAGATAGTTTTATTATTACCCAATAATCTCGAAACCTCAATTGTTGGATATTTCTTATGAGTATAGTCAGTAATGTATTTTTTTAGATCATTAGTTGCATTATTAATGGCTACTACTGCTGCAACTTCCCCTTCTTTAAATACATCTACAGCTTTAAAATTTATTGTCACAGAAATTTTGTAATCAAAATTTCTAAACACGACAATATGATTATTATTCAAAAACATTCCTTTATAAAAATCTCTTACTGATAGTTCATTCTCAATCTCATCGATTGGTAAGTTTGTTGTCATTACGACACTAGCTTTTAAAGGTGAAAAAATGTCCTCTCCATTTTCGTAGGCATTTTGAACAACTTTAGCAGCAATAGTACTTAAAGGGACTATTTTTGCAGCGGGCATATGAGCTTTTCCAATTCGAGAATTAGTATCAGTTGTTATTCTCTCAATAGTTGAATTTTGTGCTGCATTACCAACTAAATAATGCTTCCCATCTATTTCGATATTCATTAAATTTAAAAGATTATCAATTGTATTTTTGACCGCATCTTGATCAGTATGATCAATTGGATTTTCAAAATCCTGTTCGATTGGAGAAATAACTGTAGGTTGAGTAGTTATCTCATTATCTATTGATATTTTTAGATCACCATAACCCAAATCATTTCCAACAACTAAAGTATTCATTTCTGCCATTTTTAATATCTCCTTTTTGGTTTGTGTAAATATAATTAATTAACAGATAATTACATTGTATTAATTTAATCAATACAGAATATTGCTAATGTAATTATTTATTAATTACATTTAATATAATGCAATACATTGTATTAATCAATAGAATACCACATATTTATTTATACAATACATAGTAATTATCCATTTAATAATGCAATATTTTTGCAATACAACGTAATTATCAAATATTAAACTTGTATTCATTTTATAATTACAAATTAAATTTTAATGCAATACAAAGGTAATGAGTACTAGGAATACAAATGATAATTAAACAATGCTATAATATTTATATCTCTTTTTTAAAAGGAAAATTTGTGTAAATACAAAAGGGACAGACTACTATTAGTCTGTCCCTTTTTTGCTACATTTTTAGTAACATTTTAACAATCGTAGCGGAATGCCATAGTAGCAAAACAAATCTTTATATGAATTAAATTCTATTTTATTTTTTAAAACATATCCTGAAATTAAACCTACTGAGTATAATTCAGCATTTTCTTCATTCTTATCTCTTTCAATTTTGAGCAAAGTTTCGTCTTTGTGTTTGTCATTATGTTCTAAGTGACCAATCAGATGGCCTATTTCAAAAGGTATTGCTTTTGCATGCTTCCAATTGATATTCATTACTATTTCTTTTGAATTGGTTAAAGTCAATCTACTATAAGGTTCATTATCTGGAGAACCATCAAACCAAAGACATCCTATACCAAGCTTCTCAGCATACTTTATTAGGTAATTAATTAAATCTATCATGTGTTTATCCTTTTAGTCACTTTTCTTGCCTTAACTTAAGCTTACCTGTATTCTCTTAGATTAGATAATTATGCTTACTAAAAGTAAAAAACTTATCAAATCCTTTAAATTGATCAAGATTAAGTATGTTTTGTATAGAAAGAGTAAAAATGTATCATAACTATTTAGACTTAATCGAATATTTACAAAAATATGCAGAAGAAAATAACATTGTATGCATATGGTGCGATACTTGTCCGGATTACATTCCGTGTTCAAGTACTGATGATCTAGTGATTTTCATGAATATAAATTGGAAATATCCTATGCAAATTCCCTTTGCATTAGGACATGAAGTTGGTCATATCATTCATGGTGACTATCATAGCTATGAAAAAAGTATCCAAGCAAAAAGGCAAGAGGAAGCTGCTGATTTATATTCCTTGGGACTAATTTCAGGATATTGTCTTAAACATAAGATTGATATAAAAACATGTGGCATTCCTATTTCTTTGCTACTTTAAAAGAGCTATCCAGTTTGAAATAGGAGATTTATCCTTACTATGATTACCAACTTGGCTTTTCACTTGAAGTAGATTAGGAAAATTTGATCTATTTCATTTCAAAAACATACCAAAAAACAAGGGAAGAACTGTGTCCTTCCCTTGTTACATTCATTTAATAAGGTAATTAAATATTAATCTTTCACCATATAAAGTGCCTTAGACAATGTAGTGCTGGCTTGACTTGAAATTTTACCTTACAGTGGTAAGATAGATTTCAAAGATGAATTTTATGGCACAGCACACACTGTTGTTGTCTAGAACCCTTGAGAGGTACGCCAATACCGATCAAGGTTTTTTTTATGTTCTTATTCAGTTGTTGATCTAAGTATTACTCTTTTTATATATAAAAACAAGTCCTAATTCGCTTTGCTATGAAGTCATTCTCTCTAAGTAATAAACAATTGTAGTAAACAAATAATTTACTACAACATATAATATACGACAATAAAGAAACTGTCAAATTTTTTGTGTAAATAGATCTTTCTCGTAAATTGTTTTTTTAACGTTTTATTTATTCAAAATAGGATTCTAAGGTATCCTGGACTT